>Ga0067045_1027357_pt1 | contig 253841 bp, 231 predicted proteins | sample TerdegcTABiofilm_FD_59184 | JGI IMG/M metagenome (GOLD analysis project Ga0067045, IMG submission 59184) | Combined Assembly of (Gp0054472, Gp0054536) Wastewater bioreactor microbial communities from Singapore -Terephthalate degrading... | reverse complement strand
TGATTCTCAACACTGTAGCGGGCCACCTCTGGGGGTATCACGCCGCCTGCCACATCGATGAAGATGCTTTGTTCTTCCAGGAATTCAGGAACCGCCTGAATATGGAAATGATCAAGCACGATAAAAGGAACTTCTCCATTTACGAGCGTATCGCCGACAAGGATCTCCATCGGATCGTAGATGAATTTTCGGTAAAGTTCAATCAATCGCTCCAGCGCGGCGCCTTTTCCCTTACGAATGTCACGACCATATCAGACATAGCTCTTCTCCTGAAGTACGCCGTGGGAAAGCTTCCTCTCGAAGAGTTCTGGATAGACTTCAAAGGCAGGGGCGGTTCGCCGCTTGATCTGCTGAATGTATCCCTCGGCCATGCGATTGATGAACTCTCCCGCCCCATTGACGCTATCCGCCACCAGGCGAAGACCGTCACCGTAGGTACCAGCAGAAAGGAGGAGTTGCTGAGGGGTATCCTCTTTGAACTCCTGAACCAGCTTGATTTTTCGGCAAGGAACCTGGCTGGCAGAAATATCATGGCGCTAAGCAGAATACAGAAGGCAATATCCTGTATTAAAGGATATACGGTTTATGATATAAATAATCTGGGCGAAGAGGGAGAGCCCGCGGATACTTCTACGATTTCGATCAGGAAAAGAGGAGGCGTCTCGCTGCAGATGAAATCCAGGGTGGAAACATCCGGGACGCTCATGGGCACAAAAAAGACGATTGTGCGAACAGGTAATCTCTACGTCGGCTACGGAAAATCCGATTCTGCGCCCGTGGTCATCATACCGCTTTTAAAGGAAAAACCCGGCGTCCGGAATCTTCTGCTCACGCATGTTGAATTCAATGAAAATCTCGGCCTGAAAGACAAACGGGAGTGCCTCGGAGACAAGTACAACGACATCAGGAATATGCTCAACGAATACAACCTCCCTTGGGACGACTCTTTCCTGGATCGATTGCCGATAGGGATCCTTTTAGGAGAATCCGTGGAGTTTATAGCCACAAAAATCAGGAAGACCCTGGACACGAAATGACCGAAAAAACATGATTGCCATTCTTGATTTCGGATCGCAATACAACCAGCTGATCGCACGGCGCGTGCGCGAATGCCACGTTTACTGCGAAATCCTGCGCCACGACATATCTCCGGAAGAACTCGCCGCAAAAGGCGCAAGGGCGATTATTCTTTCCGGTGGCCCGGCAAGCATCTTCGATAAAGGGGTCCCCCTGAGCCATCCCCGGCTTTTCGACATAGGCCTGCCGGTACTGGGAATCTGTTACGGAATGCAGCTCATGGCACACCGGCTGGGCGGGAAAGTAATCTCGTCCCCTTTGAGAGAATATGGGAAAGCTGAGTTGACCATCTCCCCGAAGGGGAAAAAATCCCTGCTTTTTTCCGGACTCCAGGAAAAACAGCGGATATGGATGAGCCATGGGGACCGGATTGCCGAGCTTCCGGCCGGATTTGACATTCTGGGCTCTACGCCGAACTGTTCATGCGCCGCTATGGAAAACAGGCAAAAAAACTTTTACGGCGTTCAATTCCACCCGGAAGTAACCCACACGATTAACGGTGTCGCCATACTCCGGAACTTCCTTTTTCAGATTGCGGGTTGCCGGCCCGACTGGACCATGGGCTCTTTTATCGACGACACCGTTGCGAAATTGAGACGGCAGATCGGAAACGAAAGGGTACTGTGCGCTCTGAGCGGCGGAGTGGATTCTTCCGTCCTCGCCGTCCTCCTCCACAGGGCCGTGGGAGACCGCCTCATTTCCATATTCGTGGACAATGGCCTCCTGCGCGAGGGTGAAGCCGAAGAGGTGGTGGCGACTTTCCGGGACGCTTTCCACATGAATTTCAGGATCATCCACGCCAGAGAGCGTTTTCTGAGGAAGCTCAGAGGCGTTACCGATCCGGAACAGAAAAGAAAAATCATTGGAAATGAATTCATCCGGATTTTCGAGGAAGAAGCCGGAAAACTGGGTCGCATTAAATTCCTTGCTCAGGGGACTCTTTATCCCGACGTGATTGAGAGCACTTCTTCTTTCGGCGGGCCTTCGGCCGTGATCAAGAGCCATCACAATGTAGGAGGTCTCCCCGAGAAGCTCAACATGGACCTGGTGGAACCGTTGCGGGTCCTCTTCAAAGACGAAGTCCGCGATCTGGGAAGAGAGTTAGGACTGCCCGAATCCATTGTCGGTAGGCATCCCTTCCCCGGTCCCGGCCTCGCGGTCCGGATTCTGGGAAGGGTCACAAAAAAGAATATCGAAACAGTCAGGAAAGCAGACGCCATTGTGCGGGAAGAAATCCGGGATGCGGGTCTTTTCAACGACGTCTGGCAGGAGTTCGCCGTTCTCCTGCCTGTAAAAAGCGTCGGCGTCATGGGAGACGGCAGGACTTATGAAAATGTAATCGCCGTGCGCGCAATAACCAGTATCGACGGAATGACGGCCGACTGGGTAAAAATCCCGTACGAAATCCTGGAGAGGATCTCCAGCAGGATAGTCAATGAGGTAAAAGGAGTCAACCGCGTCGTTTACGATATCAGTACAAAGCCGCCCAGCACCATTGAATGGGAATAAGATGACGCCTTCTTGACTTTTTGGCCCAATAGTGCTGATATGCGCTTGTTCAAACTGAGGAGCAGGGTTTCAGGTCTCCGAAATCGGTTTACACCTGAAACCCTGTGCCTTGTATTTTGCGGCGTATGGTATCCATTGCAGAGTTCTATGAGGACTAAATTCATTTTTATTACGGGCGGGGTTCTTTCATCTCTCGGTAAAGGCCTCGCTGCGGCATCCATCGGCACCCTTCTCGAATGTCGCGGTCTCAAAGTCACCAACCAGAAACTCGATCCTTATATCAACGTTGATCCGGGTACAATGAATCCCTTCCAGCACGGGGAGGTTTTCGTGACCGACGATGGGGCGGAAACCGATCTGGATCTTGGACACTATGAGCGGTTTACCAGCACCCGCATGGGAAAAGAAAATAATCTGACGACCGGTCAGGTTTACTTCTCGGTTATCTCGAAAGAAAGGAGAGGGGACTACCTTGGAGGAACGGTTCAGGTCATCCCCCATATCTCAAATGAAATAAAGGATTATATCCGCAAGGCGGCCGCCGGATTCGACGTCGCCATTGTCGAGATCGGCGGGACGGTCGGAGATATAGAAAGTCTCCCGTTTCTCGAGGCCGTAAGGCAGTTCCGAAACGAAGTCGGAAAGGAAAACGCCATATTCATCCACCTAACCTGGGTCCCTTTCATTAAGACCGCAGGCGAGGTCAAAACAAAACCTACTCAGCACAGCGTCAAAGCTCTGAGGGAAATAGGAATCCAGCCCGATATTCTGCTCTGCCGTACGGAGAATTTCCTGTCCAACGAGATCAAATCCAAGATCTCTCTGTTCTGCAACGTAGAGGTAGCCGCAGTCTTTACGGCCAAGGACGTGGATTGCATTTATGAAGTCCCGCTTGTATTCCACCAGGAAGGGGTGGATCAAAAAATCGTCAATCTGCTGAATATCTGGACCGGGCAGCCGCGTCTCGGGGAATGGGAGAGAGTTGTCGAGAAAATCAAGAATCCTTCCCATAAGGTGAACATTGCCATAGTCGGCAAATATGTGGACCTGGTCGACTCCTATAAAAGCCTCAACGAAGCGCTTCTGCATGGCGGCATCCCCAATGACTGCAGGGTGAACTTATTCTATGTGGATTCCGAGAAAATCGAGCGGGAGGGAATAACAGACAAGTTCGATCACATAGGCGGGATACTGGTTCCCGGAGGATTCGGCAGCAGGGGAATCGAAGGAATGATCCAGGCGATCGAGTATGCCAGGGAAAACCGTGTCCCCTATTTCGGCATCTGTCTGGGGATGCAGACCGCGGTGATTGAATTCGCCAGGAATGTCTGCCAGTTGAAAAAGGCCAACAGTTCGGAATTCGACCCCGAAACGCCGTACCCGGTTATTGATTTTCTTCCCGAACAGCGGTTGATTACCGAAAAAGGAGGATCCATGCGGCTGGGGGCCTATCCCTGCGTGTTGGAAAACCGGTCATTTGCCTTCGATGCATACTGTGAAAAGGAGATCAGCGAAAGGCACCGGCATCGCTACGAGTTTAATAACGATTACCGGAACGTGCTCACTGAAAAGGGATTGTTTATCAGCGGAACCTCTCCCAGCGGAAGACTGGTGGAGATAATCGAGATTCAAAACCACCCCTGGTTCCTTGGATGCCAGTTTCATCCGGAGTTCAAGTCAAGCCCCAGGAGACCTCATCCGCTGTTTACTAAATTTATAGAGGCATCCTTGCAACACCAGCTTTCAAAACCAGGTCCATAAATCGTAGCCTCAAAGAGGTATATTCCGCTGCCGGCAGCTTCACACCGGAACCTGTCAACAAACCTGAACCTCCATTACTCATTGCCCCTGTTTCTATAGCTCCCGATTCCGCATTCGGATGCCCCGCTCGCTCAGCCCCCGGGGGAAAGAGATGCAGCGCTTCGAAATCAGGACATCAGGAGTGCCGAGCAGACGGTAATGTAGATGAAGATATTTTGGGGAAAGGAGGGGCAGCCTTTCACCTGCTTGTTTTATGAGGAAAATACTTCACATCGATATGGATGCCTTTTTCGCCGCCGTGGAACAGAAGCGCCGGCCCGAGCTTGTCGGCAAGCCGGTCATTATCGGCGGTGACGGCAACCCGACCAGAAGAGGAGTTGTATCAACGGCCTCCTACGAGGCCAGGAAATACGGAATCCACTCTGCCATGCCTCTGCGCAGAGCCCACAAGCTCTGCCCCCAGGCTGTTTTTCTCCCCGTCGATTACCGCGAATATTCCCGGATATCGACAGTAGTCAAAGAAATCTTGAGGGAGTTCAGCCCTATTATGGAAGATGTCGGGATAGACGAGGCATTTTTGGACCTGTCCGACATCGACCGGCCACCCGGAGAAATCGCCGCATCAATCAAGCGGCAGATCCGCGAGAGAACAGGTCTGACCTGCTCCATCGGGATCGCGCCCAATAAACTCCTCGCCAAACTCGGCTCTGACCTGCAAAAACCCGACGGCCTGACGATACTGGAGGAAGGCGATGTAGAGAAAAAGATTTGGCCTCTTCCCGCAAGGAAGCTTCAGGGTATCGGACCCAAGACAGAAGAAGCCCTCAAGGAGATGGGTATCCACACGATTGCCGACCTGGCATCGCATTCGGAAGAAGAGCTCATTGAAAGGTTCGGCGAGTCATACGGCACATATCTCTTTCGGTCGGCAAGAGGCATTGACGAGAGCCCCCTCATAACCGAGTGGGAACCGAAATCAATGAGCAGGGAAACGACCTTTCAAACGGATATTCACCATTGGCAGGACATTGCGAGAAATCTGGCGGAGATTACGCATCAGGTTGTGGCCGACATGAAGGAATCTGGCTACGCGGCAAAAAATGTAGCCATCAAGATCAGGTTCAGCGATTTCGAAACCATCACCCGGGCAAAAACACTTCCATTGGCCACCTCGTCTGAAGAGGAAATACGGAGGGCTGCTTTCCATTGCCTGAAAAGGGTCGATATCAAGAAGAGGGTGCGTCTTATCGGTGTAAGGGCGGCAAAGCTGGAGAAAACAGGTGCGGGCGATCGATAATCCGTTCAGATCAAAACAGGAAAGGAAATCGTCCCGTATCAACCTCTCGAGCCAAGGCGCAGTCCTCCATGGATGAAGAACACGTCTGCGGCTATCGCCTCATTGCGGTACAGCTCGCCCACAAGAGAGGCGACCTCCTCGGGCTCGATCAGACGGCCGATGGGGATGTCGGCTAAAATCTTTTTCAGGGCATCCTGATTCATGCCTTTCACCATGGCTGTGCCTACGTAACCTGGCGCAACGGCCACGCAGCGGATCTTTTCCGAAAACCCACGCCGGAACAATTCCGCCGTAATAACCTTCGGAAACACGGACATCGCCGCTTTGGAAGAGGAATAATTGAGCTGTCCCGCAGTCCCCAGGGAGCCCGTCGAGGAAACGAGACAGATGAGACCCTTGCAATTGTTGGTGATCATGCGTTCGAGACATTCCCGCACAGTCAGGAAAACCCCGGTCAGATTGATATCGATGACCGCTTTCCACTGGTCCAGACTCATTTTTTTCAATACTTTTCCCGTCTTGTCCGCGGCTATCAAGAGTCCATCCTTGATGATGCCGGCAAAAGGAGCCACCAGATTGATCTTTCCGAATTTATCCATCGCCGTATCAGCCAGCCTGGCACAATCCTCTTCGCTTGTAACATTGCAGACCACGCTCACTACATCTCCGTCCAGCGCCGCCAGTTCTCTTTGTGCTTGCTCCACCAGGTTCGGCAGTATATCAGCGATAACCACTTTGCCGCCGTTCTTTACCCAGTATCTGGCAATTTCAAGGCCGATTCCGCCGCCTCCCCCTGTAATAACCGCAACAGAATCCCTGATCTCCAGCATTTTTTCTCCCTCCGTAAACGTCTGCCCCTGAATTCCTGAATTGCGGTTTTATATCACGTAATCTCCGGAATTGCCACGCGGATTTCCCTTCAGCGCCATTCTAAGGTTTTTCGAGCCGGCAAATCAGAATTCCCCCCATAGCCTGCTTCATCAATACGGTTTATTAATTTTACAATACTATAATATCTGGAGAGAGAAAGGACATGGGGAAATTTCTCAAATGTATCGGCCTGATCATCTTCAGCCTGATCGTCTTCCTGCTTACATTTTATACGACCACTTTTTTGAACTGCTATCTGGGACCGGCTATGGAGCAATCAGCCGTGGGGGTTGAGGAACCGACCTCCTCCGATCAGGAATGACCGGGCAGGCTGGCACAAGGAACCTTCCACATGGGCAACTCCCGCCCGCATGCCGGTGAAGAATCATCCATGAATCCGGAAAATTCTCCAAAGGCGGGGATTCACGATTTGCATCAGGCGATTGCCTGGTTCAGGGCCGTTTTTTAAGAGTGTTTCCTTTAGCAGCTCGACACGGACAATTCCGGCATATACTCCCGACCATGGCATGTTGTTTGCAAGTTTTGCGTATTCATGATAATTCCACGCGGTTGCTTTAAAAACAAAGTATCCCGTATTCAATATAAATTCACAACATCGGAAAAAATCCGGGACCGCCGTTACCGGACGAGAACTAAAGAAAACGTCAAAAAAAGTAACTCTGACGGTTTTTTGACCCTGGCTCGGTGTAGTTTTCTCAGTATTTTTTTCATTAAAGTTTTTTAGAAAAGTGCAGATCATACGTAAATGACCGGATTATTGAATCATTCGGTACCGTGCAAGAAATCCTGAAATAACCATCCTGTTTCAAGCAGGCTGTTGAAGATAGAATTGGAATTTGTGCTGGTGAAAATCCGAGGTACTGAAGATGAAAAATGCGGTCATCTCCTCGACTGGCAGATATCTGCCTTTAAAAGAGATCAAGAATTCGGATCTTGACCAGATCACTGAAGAGGCCAGGATACTCATTGAAAAAAAGACAGGCGTTCTCGCCAGGAGAGTAGCCGCAGATAATGAGTGTACATCCGATCTCGCCGTCAAAGCAGCTATCGCCTGCCTGAACAAAATAGATTTCTCTCCCGAACAGATCCAGGGCATCATTGTTTCCACTTCCTCTCCAGACCGCATGCAGCCGGCGACGGCGACGCGGGTACAGCATATCCTGGGCGCAAAAAAAGCCTTTGCCGTTGATATCAACTCGGTTTGCTCCGGAAGCACATTCGGCATCAGCATTGCCGACTCATTTATAAGATCCGGGAAATACGAAAATATTCTCTTCATTGCTTCGGAAGTTTACTCGAGAATCCTGAATAAAACCGATTTTTCAACATACCCCTTTTTCGGGGACGGGGCCGGCGCAATCTTGTTCCATGCGAAAAACAGTACAATCAGGGGAGTATTGCATTCTTGTCTCGAAACAGACGGAAGCAAGAGCGATACGGTCTGCGTGCCCGGTGGAGGAACCATGCTTCCTTTTGAAAAAATGAAAAATCCCCGCTCGGCATTTTTTAGAATGAAGGGCCCGGATGTTTTTTCTTTCACCATCGACAAGGCGCCGAAGATCATTTTCCGCCTGATCGACGAGGCAGGCGTTCCTATTGAAAGCATCAAGTGCTTCATTTGTCATCAGGCAAACGTAAACATTATACACAGAATCGCTGAACTTATCGGAATTTCGAAAGATCGCTTCTATATAAACGTCCACCGTTATGGAAATACAGCCAGCGCCTCTGTCCTCATTGCCCTGGACGAAGCCATTTCCGAAGGCTTCGTTGTCGAAGGGGACATAGTCGCGACCGTCGCCTTCGGGGGAGGGCTTTCCTGGGGTGCAAATCTTATCCGCATTTGAAAGAAGGAGGATCCGATGATTCTGAAAAAGATTGTAGAAGGCGTAGAGCAGATTTTCCCTGATTTTGACATTGCAAACCTCAATACAGATACTTGTCTGGGCGAAATTCCTGATTGGGATTCTTTGAATGCTATCAACCTGCAGACTTTTCTGGAAGAGGCTTTCCAGATATCCATCCCTCTGGAAATCTTGAACGCGGAAACAAGAATCGGCGACCTTATTGTATACATCGAAACCACGCCGCGGCAGAGGCTTGCATCCTGATGCGGGCCCCGTGTTTCCATTCGGGAGACGAACGTGTACGGACTGCTGAGTTCTTTCTGGAAATTATATTTATTCTGGGCGCAGAGGCCCGATGAATTGAGAGATCGCTTCAAAAACCTGATTTCGGCTCTTCGGGACGCGAACACCGAAGAACTGAACAGGCAATCGCTGGAAGAAAACAATCCGTCGCAGGAAAAAAATCAGCAGGAGATCTTTTTGCATTTCGTCAGGGGCCAGTCGCGCTTATTCCGTAAGTACTATTCTATTTACGGATGCTGGCTGAAGAATTTCATCCAGGAGGCGGCGTTTCTGGAAGAAAAAGAAAAACAGGGAATCATTTTCTGGATGACGCAATACATGAATTCTCTGGAGCCGTCCAATTTCCTGTGGATGAATCCCGGTGCCGTACAGAGATTCATCAGCACCGAGGGAGAGAGCCTGAAAAACGGCTTTAAAAACTGGCTGGAGGACGTGCTCCGGGGCGATCCTTTGATGAAAATCACGGATGACCGGGCATTCACAATCGGCAGGAATATAGCGACGACACCAGGGTACGTTGTATTCCGCAATGAACTGATGGAACTGATTCAGTACGCGCCCACGACTAAAACCACTTACGCCATGCCGATTGTCATGATCCAGCCCTGGATCAATAAATATTACATTTTCGATTTGAATGATCAGGCCAGTTTCGTCCGGTATCTTGTCAATCAGGGCTATACCGTTTTCATTACAAGCTGGAGAAATCCATCTTCAGAAATGAGGAACGTCTCTTTTGAGGATTACATGTTCAAAGGGGTCCTGAAAGCCATTTACGTTGCACGTAAGATCTGCAGAGGCAAACCGGTCCATGCAGCAGGTTTTTGCATAGGTGGTACGGCCCTGGCGGCCTCCATGGCCTGGCTCAACGCGAAACCCGGGGGGGTCCCCGTCGCAGACTGGACGCTTTTCGCGACCTTGACGGATTTCAGCGAACCAGGAGATCTGGGCTTCGTTATAAACCAGGAAACCATCGGCTCCATTGAAGAACTGATGATGGATAACGGATATCTGGACGGAGTTTATATGGCCCTGACCTTCCGGATGCTTCGCTCGGAGAGCCTGATATGGCGAAATTATGTTCATAATTATCTTTATGGAGGAGCCCCTCCCAAATCCGACGTACTTTACTGGAATAACGATTGTACGCGTCTGCCGCAGGCAATGTGTTCCTTCTTCCTTAGGGAGTTCTATGTGAATAATCGCCTGGCAAAAAAGAACAGCCTCAGACTCGGAAAGCTTCTCATGGACCTCGGCTGTATCGAGCAGCCTCTATACGTTGTCGGCGCCCAGCAGGATCACATCTGCCCGTGGAAAAGCACGTTTCACACGTGCGGTCTCGTAAAAGGTCCTGTAAGGTATGTCCTCGCAAGCGAAGGACACATTGCCGGCATTGTCAATCCACCTTTCGAAAGATCCGGGAAAAAATTCTGGGCAGGAGAAGCAGACGGGAACTCCGAACCGGATGCGTGGCTGAATAGGCAGCAGGAACAGAAAGGCTCCTGGTGGCCGGACTGGATGAAATGGCTTTCCGAGAGAAACCTGCCGGCGGGCAAGCCCCCTCCCATTGGTGGCAGGGCATACCCGCCCATTGAGAAAGCGCCGGGCTCTTACGTCCTTGAAAAATGATCGGTTAGAGCATGAGCAAACTGGGCATTGTTTTCACAGGCCAGGGATCCCAATTCGTCGGCATGGGCAAGGACCTGTACGACACGTTTGAATCAGTGCGGGAAATATTCGACCGGGCAGGGAAGGCCCTGGATATCGATCTTGTCTCCCTCTGCTTCGAGGGCCCCCGCGAGATCCTCGACCTGACCGTCAATACGCAGGTCACTGTGCTGACTCTGGAAATAGCAATCTATGAACTGTACAGGAGACACATAGGCATAAGGCCCAGCGTCATGGCGGGCCACAGCCTCGGCGAATACAGCGCTCTGTATGCAGCGCAAGCCGCCGATCTGCCGGACATGGTCCGGCTCGTATATGCCAGGGCAAGGCACTTCCAGAACGCAGTTCCGGCAGGTACCGGCGCTATGGCGGGCATTCTGGGACTGGAAAACGGGGATGTGGAGAAAATCTGCAAGGAGGCCGGCGGCAATCGCGAGGTCGTCGAGATATCGGGTTTCAATGCGCCGGGGCAGGTGGTTATCTCTGGTCATAACGGAGCTGTGGAAAGAGCCATGATCAAGGCAAAAGAAAAGAGGGCCGGAGCAGTCAGGCTCCCGATCAGCGCCCCCTGCCATTGCAGTCTCATGAAGAGGGCGGCGGACGACTTTCTGGATGATCTCAACCGGGTCGACTTTCAAGAAATCCGGATTCCGGTAATCCCGAACTGCAATCCCTTTGTCTACTACACAAGAAAGAATGCACGGGATCTCCTGCTGGCACAGTTGACGTCGCCCGTAAGATGGAGCGAGGCTATAGAGCGCATGGCGGCCATGGGCGTGTCCACAATTCTAGAGATCGGCCCGAAGGCGATCCTTACAGGATTGATTAAAAGGATCGACAAGTCCATACGCCTTCAGCACATCGGCAATGTCGATTCCTTAAACAAGGCAAAGGATTATTTTGAGAATTTCACAAGACGGTAAAATCGACCCCGGCCCCGCCTGGCTACTTACCCTTTACTCTTATAAAGAGCGGCTAATCGTCAAGGACATCCAGCCGGATCCGGCCGAGCACGTCCCCGCCTTTTTCCATCATTCGCATGATCCCTCGTTCCGGCAGTTCAATCAGCACATAATATACGCAGATGATCAGCTTCTCAAACCATGTGTACCGCGGGTAAACAGTCGCCTGCATCGCTTACTCCCCTCCTGATTTTCCTATCGGAACCGGAAAGGTGAACCTTTAGGAAAATTCACCCGTATTGCCTTGACAATAAGACTTTCTCCTCAGAATTAAGTTTTTACTCTCATTCCGTTCGTTCCCGAAAATAAGAATATAATTTAAGGAAATCACCGTATTCCTTCCGGCTCTGGAACTTGATACCATGCTTTATCAAAAATCCAGAGAGGAGGTGAAATGACTTGAGGAAATGCGCCGTTTTGCTTTTCATGATGTTGTGGCTTCCGGCAATGGGAGGCATTGCCGCAGCCGCGCCGTTCACAGACACAATAGATTGGAATCCAAACATAACCTTCAACGATAATTTCACGTACACTCACAATCTTAACCTCAATCCGCCCGGATTAAGCATTCAATCGGCGACTCTGGCTATCACACATTACGGCAACGATAATTACAGTATGTATGGTTTCGGTGAAGTCTGGTACGCCTACGGCGAAGATCACATCTACATCGGCAAGCTCGGAGACAGCGGACATTCCTGGAGAACCGATTCTTTCAACCTGAGCCAGGCGATCCTGGATGGAATTATGGGAAGCAATCCGTGGAGCCTGGAAGTAAGACTTAGGGAAGACACGTCCGGAAGCGATTACCTTACACTCGACAAGTCTGTACTTTCGGGCGAATACGACCCTGTTCCAACACCCGAACCGGCAACCATGATTCTCCTCTCCTCCGGTGTGGCCGGTATGATCCTGAATCGCCGCAGGAAATAATTCCCAACCATACCAGCGGGCGCAAGCCCGCTGGTATGGACCTGCACGGCATCCCCCGCCCCATCCTTTTCTTCCCTGCAGGCTCCTCTATTTCCATTGGCTCTTGCAATTTGTATTAATTCGAAATATTTTAAAGAGGCAAAGGGAGGTTATATGGCCCTGTCGGAATTTACAAGAAAACTGGTTGAGACAAAGCTCCGGAATTTCTGCCGTGAGAAGATCTCGGAGATCTTCCGGGACCGGGTGAGGCTCGGGTTCCGAATCGATGATGACCGCGTTACTCTATTCGAGGAGCGACTTCTCTTTTTCGACCCATCCCGGTGGCTGGCGCTGGATGTGGCGCAGTTCCGATACCATGAAATGACGAATCTCTGGAGCCTGTACTATATGGATAGAGATGTCCGGTGGCATGCTTATTATCTGAACCCGAAGAGGGATTTTGATATTCTCCTGCGGGAGGTGGATGAAGATCCCGTCGGTGTATTCTGGGATGACCGGACATTGATGCTGGGGTGGTGAAAAAATTTGGAAGAAGCAATGAAAATCGAGACCTTTTTGCTCTGGATGCTTTTCGGGATGATCGCGGCCTTTGTCGCCAAGGCAAAGGGAAAATTCGGCTGGAAATGGCTTTTGCTGATGCTCCTCCTGGGTCCGATAGGGTTTATCGCAGTATATCTGCCAGATAAAAAAAGGCGCTAGCAGGCGCTTTTCGGCAACCTGCCATGATTTTTCCCTTTTTCCGTCAACCTTATATCCTTTACCTTTTTTATTCAATCCACCAGCATGAGGCAGTACAAATTTCTCGTTTCCGACTTGTCCCGAAGGGTCTGGATAAAGAAGCCGTTATTGCGGACCGTCTGGAATACATCGATGCCGCATGCCTCCATGGCCGGCCTTGCCCTCTCGCCGAAATTGCAGAGACTGTTCGTCAGCTTGCTGCATTCCTTGCAAAGCGTACAAGGACCGGCGAGGAAAACGAATGCCTTGTAGTATCCGTCCTTGAATATTTCCCCCTCGAGATCGGTCAGCATTGCCACGAAATCATCGAACCTCTTTCCCCTCCCCTGCATTCTCGGCAGTTCCAGATGGAAGAGAACCGCTCTTTTGTATGAATCGAGGATTTTCCGGGTTTCTTCCGGTGTCGGGGTATTGGGAGGGCAACAGAAGCTGCTTCCGAAACCGCTGCAGCCGTATTGGCATTTCAACCGGACCCATGGCGCGGTTACCACGCTGCCCGGCTGAATTTGCTTCGCGTTTGTTGCCCCGTTCCTGATTGCATATTCAATGTATTTATCGAGATCGTCATTCATTTTCATATCCTCTTTCGAGATTTGATTCTAAACTCTTGTATATTCAAACATAAACTGAATTTGGAGAAGCAAAGTCCCGCAGTGGCTCACTGCATATCATAAATAGAAATCCTTGCTCCTGACAAAATCGACCGCATTCCTGAAAATCGCAAGTCCCATACCCTCTTCCGGCAGAATCTCTCTCGTCCAGCGGGGATGGTTTGTCCTGTGATGAAACGCCTCGGGATGCGGCATCAGCCCGAAAAGCCGCCCGGATTCGTTGCAGATCCCGGCTATTGCGTCCATGGATCCATTGGGGTTTTCGGGATAGCCCGTTGCCGGTCGCGAATAATCGGGTGTACTGTACTGCACCGCCACTTGATGATTCCTGTGCAGCTTCTTCAGAACCGCGGCGCCGAGCGGAATGAATTTTCCCTCGCCGTGCCGGACCGGGAGGTACAATCCCGTGAGCCCGCGGGTGAAAACACAGGGGGAGGCACTATCGACTTTAAGGTGTACCCAGCGGTCTTCGAAACGCCCTGAGTCGTTGAACGTCAGTGTGACAGTCTGTTTAAGATAGTCTCCGTTAAAAGCGGGAAGAAGTCCCAGCTTTACCATGAGCTGAAAGCCGTTACATACACCCAGTATGAGTTTGCCTTCCATGATGAAACGGATGAACTGGCTGCTCAGTTTTTCTCCTGTTCTCCTCACCGTGGCGTGCAAGATCCGGTTGGCGTCCGCTTTCGCGGCCCCCAGGTCGTCGCCGTCGAGGAAGCCGCCCGGGAGATTCAGAAAATGATAGTCATCGAGCCGCTTTTCACCGTAAAGAAGCTCGCTGATGTAGACGATGTCCACGACATCTGAACCGGCAAGTCTGCAGGCGTGGGCCATTTCCCTTTCACAGTTGGTACCATTGCCCGTCAGGACGATGCTTTTCACCTTCTTCGGCATTGATCTGCTTTCTCCTCCATAAATATGGAAGCCGATTCCCTTTCCTCCTTACCCTTCGTTTTTACAAAGATGGGCATTTTTAAACAGTCCGCAGAGGTTTCTGCCAGGCCTCCTTCAACTCTCCTATCTTCTCCTCGATGATCAACCTGCTGTCAAGTCCCAGAACGCGGAAGATATCTCCGTCCGTGACTTCGCCGATGCAGGCCACTGCATTGCCTCCCACAGTTTTAAGAAACTTCGCCGCGTTTTTCCGGCTGACTGTAACTACGAAACGGCTCTGGGATTCAGAGAAGAGGAGCGTGTCATCACGATCAATCCCTTCCGCGGGCACTCCCGCCAGATCGAGATTCATCCCCAAGCCCCCTGAAAAGGCCGTCTCCGCGAGCGCCACGCCGAGGCCGCCGTCGGAGCAATCGTGGCAGGAAGCCACGAGCCCATCCCGGATAGCCCTGCTCACGGCTGCATAGAGTTTTTTCGCTTTTTTCGCGTCAACCTTCGGCACGCGATTACCTATGTATCCGTGCATGGCATACCATTCGGAGCCGCCGAGTTCATTGTATGTCTCTCCCAGAACATAGACCAGATCGCCCGGATTCTTCGCATCCATGGTGACGGCCTTCCGCACATCTTCTATTTTACAGATCGTGGAAAAAAGGAGCGTCGGGGGGATGGATATTTTCGTCTCCCCGATCTGATAATCGTTTTTCATGCTGTCCTTGCCGGATATGCAGGGCACTCCGTATGCGGTAGTGTAATCATAAAGGGCTTGATTCGCGCGGACAAGCTGGGCAAGCTTGTATTTCCCGTCAGGTGTTTTTTCCGAGTGCACAGGATCGCACCAGCAGAAATTATCGAGTCCGGCTATACTTCCAAGCGTCCCGCCCACTGCGATCGTATTGCGTACCGCCTCATCGACGGCGCACGCAGCCATGTGATAGGTATCGATATCGCTGTATTTCGGACAAATGCCGTTCGCAATGATCACTCCTTTGAAAGAATCCAGGACCGGCCGTATAATCGCCGCGTCCGAGGGTCCGTCGTTCGCCGCCCCAACCAGCGGCTTGATGACACTCCCACCCTGCACTTCATGATCGTACTGACGGATGACCGATTCCTTGCTGCAGATATTCAACCGGGAAAGCATCATCTTGAGCGCCTTGCCCATATCTCCGGGCTTCGGGATGACCGGTTCCTCATGCCGGGGCGGCTCCCATTTCGCACTGAGCCGCATCTGCGGAACGCCTTCATGGAGAAAGTCCATGTCCAGGCAGGCCACTGTCTTTCCCCCGTAAAGAATGTGAAACTTTCCGGAATCGGTGAATTTTCCGAGCACAGTGGCTTCCACGTCCATCTTTTTCGCAAGAGCCAGAAATGCCCTGATCTTCTTCGGATCAACCGCCAGAGACATACGCTCCTGGGCTTCCGACAGAAGTATCTCCCAGGGATTAAGCCCTGCGTATTTCAGCGGGGCTTTTTTCAGGTCGAGTTCGACGCCGCCGGAGAGCCGGGCCATTTCTCCGATGGATGAGGAGAGCCCCCCCGCGCCGTTGTCGGTAATGCAGCGGTAAAGGTTCTTATCTCTCGCCATCAAAAGGAAATCCGTCATCTTCTTCTGGGTAATCGGATCTCCTATCTGCACGGCTGTTACAGGAGATCCCTCATGGAGTTCCTCCGATGAGAAGGTGGCTCCATGTATGCCGTCCTTCCCTATCCTGCCGCCCGTCATAACCGCCAGGTCTCCCGGCCTTATTTCTTTAACATGGGTCGGCTCTCCGAGGATACGAGCGGGCATGATCCCACCGGTGCCGCAGTAGACCAGCGGTTTGCCCAGGAAGCGGTCGTCGAAAACAATGCATCCGTTGACCGTGGGAATGCCGCTCTTGTTACCCCCGTGCTCCACTCCTTCCCTTACCCCTTCATATATCCGCCGGGGGTGCAGGATGCGCTTTGGAAGAGGCTTTGAATAAAAAGGGGAGGCGAAGCAGAAGACATCTGTGTTGAAAATCAGATTCGCGCCCTTGCCCGTACCGAAAGGATCGCGATTGACCCCGACAATGCCGGTCAGCGCACCGCCGTACGGATCGAGCGCGGAAGGAGAATTGTGCGTCTCCACTTTGAAGACGAGATTGTAATTGTTATCGAACTTGATAATTCCCGCATTGTCGACAAAGACAGAGAGGCACCAGTCATTTTTCCCCATCCTCCGCCGAACTTTTTCCGTCGATGCCTTGATAAAGCTGTTAAAGAGAGAATTAATCTTTCTGACTCTGCCGTTTTCATCCTCATAAAGGATTAGACTGTTGAATATTTTGTGTTTGCAGTGCTCTGACCAGGTCTGGGCGATGGATTCCAATTCGACATCGGTTATTCGGTGTCCGAGCCCCGCCTTTTTTCTGGCTGCGCGCACGGAATCCTTCCTTAAGTAATTCTGAATAGCCTTCATCTCCGGAAGCGTAAGCGCCAGCACTCTTTGACTGCTGATTGCAAGGAGTGCGTCATCCCCGACTTCGAGATCGATCTCTTCCACGACGGGCTGGTCTTCTCCGGTTACGCGGGGTACATAGGCGGGCATGGACTTGCCCGGTTTCCAGTTTTCCCCGCTTACGATTTCATAGCGCTGAATAAGATCGTTGGCCAGAAGACCGGATGCTATATTTTCCACCTCCTGCCGCTTGATCCCGCCGCGAATAGCGTACTGTTTTGATGTATACACGTGGATATCCCTTCCGTTGCCGCCCAGAAGAAGCCTGATGGCTTCTCTTGCCGTCTTGCCCACGTTATCGGTCACGCCCGGCCTGAATCCCACTTCCACCATCCAGTCGAAATCCTTCGCCAAAGCTCTGTTCACGGCAAATCTCTGGATGATAGGGTCCGAAAGCGGCCCCGCCGCGATCCTTTTGAGCTCATCCCGGGATACATCGCCCTCAATAGTGTAAACATCGTACGTCCTCACTTCTCTTGCCGGGAGGTGAAGCTGCTCTATTATGCGCCTGCAGATTTTTTCTCCGAGGGCGTCTCTGACGCCTTTCTTGAAACCGACTTCTATCCTGTTGACCATTTTCCTTCCGATCACTCTGAAAACCTGTTGAAAAACTCCTGACTCCTCCCTCTTTAGAGGAAAGCAGATTATTTTGTTGAGTCCTTCCTCAGATTATACTTTATCATCTTGAGCTGAAGACCCTTGCGGCTTACGCCGAGCTGCCGGGCCGCCCGGGTTACATTTCCGTTGCATTCGTCCAGGGCTTTCATGATGATCTGTTTCTCGACCTCTTCTGTCTGGCTTTTGATAATATCCTTGAACGCCTTATCACGCTTCTCCGTCTTTGCGGAAGACGCCGCCTCAGCCGCAGTCCTCAGGTCATTCGGGATATCAACGAGAGTGATCGTATCGCCCTGAACCATCAGGACGAGCCGCTCGATGAGGTTTTCCAGCTCCCGTATATTGCCGGGCCAATTATATTGAAGAAAGAGATCCGTTACCGCGGGATCCGCCCGCCTGACGGTGCGGCTTAGTTTTTTGTTGAACTTATCCAGGAAAAAATCGACCAGCGGGATAATGTCTTCTTTTCTTTCCCTGAGCGGCGGCAGATGAACAGGAAAAACGTTGATCCTGTAAAAGAGGTCCTCTCTGAATCTTCCTTCCTTCACGTCCTGGAGAAGGTTGCGGTTTGTGGCCGCGATCAGCCTTACATCGACTTTGATGGTCCGCAGTCCCCCGACTCTTTCAAATTCCTGATCCTGTATAACCTGAAGAAGCTTTACCTGCATCGCTTTCGGAATCTCGCCGATTTCATCGAGAAAGAGCGTTCCCTTGTGCGCAAGTTCGAACCTTCCGGGCTTCTTGTAGACGGCACCGGTGAAAGCCCCTCTTTCATACCCGAAGAGCTCGCTTTCCATCAGGTGCTCGGGGATAGCGGCACAGTTGATCTTGATGAAAGGATTGCTCTTGCGGGGGCTCATCCGGTGGACGGCATGGGCGATCAGTTCTTTGCCGGTTCCTGTTTCGCCGGTTATCAGCACTGTCGTCATAGTCGGCGCGACTTTTTTTATGTAATCGCGTACTTTTTCCATCTCCTCGCTCTGTCCGACAATACCGTGCCAGTCCGTGTCCGCCGGCCCCGGCAGAAGTTCCCCCTGCCGCAAAACGCGCGTATTGACAGCCTTGCTGATTACATTCTTCAGGTCGTCTTGCTCGAACGGTTTGGTGATGTAATCGAAAGCCCCTTTTTTCAGCGCGTCGACGGCTGTTGCCACTGTGCCGTGGGCAGTAATCATGATAACCGGAACAGAAGGGTCGTCATCGGAGATTTTCTCGAGCAGAGCCATGCCGTCAAGTCTAGGCATCTTGAGATCAGTCACGACCACATCGATGCCTTTATGCCTGAAGATATCCAGGGCTTCCATGCCGTCCGCCGTGGAAATGACCTCGTAGCCCTCTTTCCTCAGCATGGCCTCGAGAACCAGTCTCATATTAACTTCGTCATCAACGATCAGTATCTTATTCATCTCCAGCCGATAAAAAAACCAGAATATTTCTCGCGTGTTCTGGGATTGTATACTTATTATGGAAAGCCGTGCCTGTCAAGTGGCGTCGGAACGCCCTATCCTGCGATTCCGATCCGGATTAAAAAAATGCTCCCCTGATCGGGGATCGATTTCACACGGATATGGCCGCCGTGCCTTTTGATAATCTTCTGGCATATAGAAAGTCCCAATCCGACGCCCCTGTCTTTGGTCGTGAAAAAAGGCTTGAATATGTTTTTAATGTCCTCGCTTCTGATACCTTTACCGGTATCCCGGATGGTTATACCTATCGCCTCTCCTTCTCCGGCGTCGCTTTCTATGCGCGATGTCCTGAAACTGAGCGTACCGCCGTCCGGCATAGCGTCGATCGCATTAATGGCGATATTCAGAATCACCTGGAGCATCTGTTCGGCGTCGACAAGTACGGGCGGCAGACCGGGATGAAGATCCTGCTCAATGATGATGCTGTCGGATAATTTGTTCGTCTCGATGAGAGATACGGCCTTTCCGATGATCTGATTTATGTCCTGCTTCTTCAGATTCAATGTATACGGTTTCGCATAGTTGAGGAATTGGGAAACAGTGCTGTTCAAGCGATCCACTTCCTCGATGATCACGTTCAAAAGCCTCCTGTTTTCCGATATGTCCTCCTCTTCTCTCAGATACTGGGCGGCTCCCTTTATGGAACCGAGGGGATTCCTGATCTCGTGCGCAAGCCCTGTTGCCATCTCCTCGAGGAACATCGATTTTTCTCTCTCCAATTCCCTGTCGAAACCATAAAGCGAGGCGAATATCTCTTTGTTTTCGGGAAAGAGATAATCAAAAATTTTCTTGATGATCATCTTCACAGGATCAATGGCTACGATTATGATGAGCGACGCAACCAGGATCGTCGCCAGAGACGGAACCGGCCCTTTCCAGAACAGCCCTATGATGACGAGGAATATGAAAGTCGCGAACAGAATGAGAATGAATGTCAGGAAAGCTCTCGCCATGATTTCGTATAATTCGGGCAACTCGGAATGCGAGACGACGATCAGAACGAAATAGAGGAGCGCCGCAATCGCCATGTCGGAAAGACGGGGAAAACCGAAACCGTAATAAGCCAGCAGGTCAGACAGGCTGATCGCAGCCGCCGCGATGCAGGCGATCAGCACATACATCATCCTCTTGCGATCCTCGTCCCGGGTACTCTTACGGACAAAGAAAAAGAGGGCGGTATTACAGTACAGGAGCGTAAATGCACTGTACAGATAAGGCGCTTTCTCCAGGAGGGGCACATGCCGGGAAAGCGGGGTAATGAATGCCACTGCGATCAAGAGACTTCCTAGGGCGGAAAAGACAACAGCCCGGCCGGGTACGAAATCCCGGCTGTTCAGGAGATACCTGGTGAATGCAACGATGAGCGGCGAAATAGCCAGTGCTCCCATGTAATGAAGGAATATCCAGAACCCGCCGGTAAAGATGTCTGCTAAAAAAGCTCCTGCTTTCTGGAAAAAAAGAGCGAAGCAGACTACAGAAAATGAAAGAAGGACAAGGTTTTTCTTTTTTCGGATGACAAGGGAAACGGCTATGATAAGGCTGATCGCCGCCAGGGCAAATGTTTCCATGGTTGCCAGCAATGATCCGGTTGATCATGGGGGATGATATGAATAAATGCCCGAAAAGTCAAGGAAATAGGATTAAAGACGGGCTTTTTATTTTCTTCGTTTCAACGCCAAAACCTCATGAGCCCGCTCTACAATATCGGCGGCCCGCAGACCGTAATAGTCGAGCAGTTCAGGTCCTGTTCCTGAAGTACCGAATCTGTCCCTGACGCCGACCATTCTGACTGGAACCGGGAGGTTTTCCGCCAGGATCTCGCAAACCGCGCTCCCCATTCCTCCGTGAATGGAATGTTCCTCCGCTGTGACAATCGCCCGCGTTTCTTCGGCGCACCGAACAATCAGCTCCCTGTCGATCGGCTTGACGGTGGACATATTAACAACCCGGGCAGAGATGCCCTTTTCCTTTAAAATGTCCGCCGCTTTGAGCGCCTCCGATATCATCAATCCAACGGCGATGATCGAAATATCTTTTCCGTCCCTGAGAATATCCCCGCGCCCGATTTTAAAAGAAAGCCCTTTCGGGTAAACGACGGGGAATTTCATTCTCGAAGTCCTGATATAAAACGGTCCGGGGGCATCCAGGACCGTTTTCATGATCTCCCTCATTTCCATGCCGTCCGCAGGCACGATGACCGTCATGTTCGGAATGACCCTCATCAGGGCCAGGTCTTCTACTGTCTGGTGAGAGGCTCCGTCCTCGCCCACACAGACGCCGCTGTGGCTGGCGACGATTTTGACATTCAATCTGGGGTAGGCAACGGCCTGCCGGACCTGTTCCCAGGCCCGCCCGGTCGCGAATATGGCAAAACTGCTCAGGAAGGGTTTTTTACCAGCAAGGGCGAGACCGGCCGCCGTGCCGACCATGTCCTGCTCCGCGACTCCCATATTGAAGAACCGGTCAGGAAATTCCTTTGCAAAGAGCTTTGTCATGGTGGACCCGGAAAGGTCCGCGTCCAGCGCGACAATGTTCCTGTCAGCCCGCCCCAATTCCAACAGGGCCTGCCCGTATACATCCCTGGTCCCCAGCAATTCCATTATCCCTCCAGCTCCCTCATGGCCACGGCGAATTCCTCATCGCTGGGAGCGATACCATGATATTTCGCCTTCCCCTCAAACACTGAGACCCCCTTCCCTTTGACTGTCCTGGCGATCACAACCGACGGCCGGTCGATGAGACCTTTTTCCTTTGCTTTCATTAAAGCCGGAATTATTTCCTCGAAATTGTGGCCGTCGATGATCTGCACATCCCACCCGAATGCCCGCCACTTCTCGGATAAAGGCTCTATCCCCATGACATCCTTGACGGCCCCGTCGATCTGCAGGCCATTATTGTCGACGATCGCCGTTACTTTGCCGAGCCGGTAATGTGCCGCCGTCATTGCTGCTTCCCAGATCTGTCCCTCCTGAACCTCTCCATCTCCGAGCATGACATATATGCCGGAGTCGATACCGTCCAGGCGGAGCCCCATGGCTATTCCGTTCGCGATCGACAGTCCCTGACCGAGCGATCCGGAAGAAGCATTGACCCCTCTCGTCTTCATCATATCCGGATGCCCCTGAAGACAACTGTTCAGCCGGCGCAATGTCATGAGTTCCTTCAGATCAAAGTAGCCCGACATCGCCAGAGCGGCATAAAGAGCCGGGGCTGCGTGTCCTTTGGACAGGACAAAGCGGTCTCTTTCGGTCCAGTCGGGATTTTCCGGACGGTGTTTCATGACGTGGAAATAGAGGGCTGTAATCAGGTCGGTCGCGGAGAGCGAACCGCCGGTGTGTCCAGAGCCGGCCTCATGAAGCATTTTCAGGATGTGGACCCGCATCTGCCGCGCGGTCTCTTTTAACCGGTCAATTTCTTCTTTTTTCATCTTACCGTTGTGCCGGATACCGCCGGGACTTATCCGCTGATTTCATGATTTCACATACATTCTGAAGACGATTGACTTGCCGTGCCGCGAATTACCATACATCGGGGTACGATGCAATTTATTTTTGGCTACATAAAATCGATCTGCGAAAACGGATACTCTTTCTCCAGGGTTTCTCTGATCCCGGCTCTCTCTTCCTCGCTGGTTATCGGCTCCACTTCGCTCACGGACAGGCCTGTGTCGCTCTTTCCGTTCTTCCACGAAACAACGTAGCCCGGGATGACTAAAAAGCGGCATCCGCCCGTACCGCAGCAGGAATTATCGATTACGGCAAACCCAACCTTATAGACGACCTCCCGCCCCCTGAACGAAAGGCGCTTTTCTTCCGTGAATCTGTAATGACCGGAAATAGTCCGTACCTCCGTTTCCAGGTCTTCATGGACATATGAAATCATAGAAGACGTTCCTCCATTATTTTCCTATGCAGAATGTCGAAAATATCCTTTCCAAAACATCTTCACCCGCCGTCTCTCCAATGATCTCGCCGAGAACTCCCCATACGTCCCGCAGATCCGCCGCAATGAATTCAAGAGAAAATCCCGCTGCAATGCTTTCTTCCGCTCTGGAGAGAATGAATTGCGCCTTTTCAAGGGCTGTCTTATGGCGAAGATTCGAAATCATCGCCTCCTGCACTGCGCGGTTTTCCGACTGCTGCGCGAAACATCCGTGTATTCTATCTTTCAACTCGGAAATGCCGTCTCCGTACTTCGCCGATATCCGGACCGGCTCCGTCCCGGGGAAACGCTCTCTGATACTTTGATCCGATATTCCGGCCGGCAGGTCTGTTTTATTTATAACCGGAACGATCTTTCTGCCCCGGTTTCCTTCGATGATATCCGCATCGTCCGGAGTCAGCGGCTCGCTCCCATCGAAAACCATCAGCACAATATCGGCGGTTGAGAGTCTTTCCCATACCCGCTTTATTCCTTCTCTTTCTATGAAATCCTCGGGACGACGGATTCCGGCGGTATCGGTCAGCCTGACCGGAATCCCCTTTATGTTGATTGCTTCGGCTATGAAATCCCTGGTAGTACCCGGAATCGGCGTCACAATGGCGCGCTCTTCTCCCAGAAGCCGATTCAGCAGGCTTGATTTCCCGACATTGGCTCTGCCCGTGATCACCACGTTCAAGCCTTCCCTGTAAATTCTTCCCTCCTCATACGTGGAGAGGAGCTCCCGGATCCGGCCGGCAATCTCCTTTATCCCTGTTTCCAATTCTTCCCGCGGGATATCAATATCCTCTTCGGGAAAATCGATGGAAGCCTCGACGAGAGCGAGCAGGTCTATGACCGCATCGCGAAGGTTCTTGATTTTTCTTGAAAGAACCCCTTTCAGATGTGAAATCGCCAGACCCAGTGACATTTCCGTGCCGGCCATGATCATGTCCATAACCGCCTCAGCCTGCGAGAGATCCATCCGGTTGTTTAAAAACGCTCTTTCCGTGAATTCTCCCGGCCTTGCCGGCCGCGCTCCCGCCCTGATCGATTCAGCCAGTACAGCCTGAAGAATGACGGGACCTCCATGGCAATGTATTTCCACCACATCCTCCCCGGTGTAAGAATGGGGAGATCGCATCAGGCTCACCAAGACTTCATCAAGAACCGCGCCTGTTTGCGGCGAGACGATATCGCCGTAGTAAAGACGGTGGGATTCGAAATACTCCGTTTTCTTTTCAGGCCTGAACAGAGATTTGAGGATTTCCTCTGAGGCGGGACCGCTGATCCGCACAATGCCGATCGCTCCGGTCCCGGGCGGCGTGGAAATTGCGGCTATGGTATCTCTGAGAAGCACAACATTATTCTTTCCTGGCCGGCATGATGACTATCTTCCGGTAGGCGCCTTCTCCCCGGCTCTTGGTAATCAGGGCATCATCGCCCTTCAGGGCAAGATGGATGATCCTGCGGTCCCGGGCATTCATGTGATTCACAGTAACCGGTTTCTTTGTCTTTTTGACTTTCTCGGCCAGTTTCGCAGCCAGGGAAATCAGATAATCCTCCCGTCTGCCCCGGTATTGCTCCGTATCCAGTACGATCCTCCTCCTGTCGCCGCCTGAGGAGATCAACGCCTTATTCAGAATATACTGGATGGCATCGAGTGTCTGTCCTCCTTTGCCGATAAGGATCCCGCTGCCATCCCCGGATATCTTTAAAGTAATGGCTTCCTTCGTCTCTTCGACGGACACCGGGAAGTCCAGGCCCATACGCATGAGAATTCCTTCCAGGAGTTCCCTGGCGCGAACGGCCGTTTTCTCATCAGCCGCACTCGGCATTGCCTGGGCTTTCTCTGGAGACGACTCCTCCGCGGAACTTCCCCGCCCCTTCTCCTGCTCCAGCGATTTTTTTATTTCCATGTCCAGGGACAGGACGCTTGCCTTTATACGTGCTTTCCTGGAGCCCACAATACCCAGAAGGCCGGACGAGCCCTCGGAAATGATCTCGATATTCAGCTTCTCCCTCGGAAGATTGAACTCCCGACACGCTTTCTCGATGGCTTCATCTATGTTCTTTCCTTCTATCTCCAATGTCTTCATTGTACTACCTCGTCTATGACAGTCGCTTGTTGATATAATACTGTTGACCGATGCTCAGGATATTGTTAAACAGCCAGTAAATAACCAGGCCGGAAGGGAAATTCAAAAAGAGGAACGTGAAAATAACCGGCATCAACAGCATTAATTTTGCCTGGGTAGGGTCGCCCACCTGGGGACTGATTTTCTGCTGCCAGAACATGGTCGCGCCCATAACGATGGGTGTGATATAGTACGGGTCCTTTGCAGAAAGGTCCTGAATCCAGAACGCCAGCGGCGAGTGGCGCAGTTCTATGGAATAGAGGAGTGTCTTATAGAGGCCGAAAAAGACGGGAATCTGGATAATCATCGGCAGACATCCTCCCAGGGGGTTTATTTTATACCTCTTGTAGAGCTGCATTACTTCCTGGTTGAGCCGCGCCTTGTCATTCTTGAATTTTTCACGCAACTCATTGATATGGGGCTGGAGTTTCTGCATCTCCTTCATTGATTTGTAGCTCTTGTTCCCGAGAGGCCAGAAAATAATTTTGATAATGATGGTTATGATAATAATGGCAACGCCGTAATTATGAACATACTGATAGAGAAATTTCAGCACTACAAGAAGCGGCAGCGCAAGCCATTTGATCCAGCCGAAATCGATCGATTCCTCAAGGCCGACTTTTTGCGCCTTGAGTACATTGTATTCCTTGGGGCCCATGTAAATGGAATAATTAAAAAGGCCGGTCTGTCCGGAGGGAATGATGTTTCTGGGCCCTTCCAGACCGACGACCGCCGCATTCCCGGTATTCCTGACAAGGACGAGACTGGTCAGAGACGGCTGTTTTGGGATCATGGCCGCAATGAAGTATTTGCTCTCGAATCCTCCCCAGGACACATCCGGACCTAGTTTCTTCGTCTCCATCTTCTTAGCATCCTCAAAATGGATATCGTTTTTCATGTAGTATACCGGCCCCAGATGGCCGTAAGCTTCTTCCGCCTTGGGGTCGATATACTGATTCCACGTGAGAAGCGCTGTCTCGCTCAGGTTCTGCCCGAATGAATTGAAGAATCTCACTTCCATGTCAAAATTGTACCGGTCCGCGTAGAAGGTAAAGACCTTCTCAATGCGGCTCTTGTTCGGATAAGAAGCGGAAAATGTTATCCTGCCGGTATTTTCCCCTGAAAGCTCGACAGAACCGACATCCGCCCGGTAGACTTCATCAAGCGGGATATTGATGCTGGAATCCGGAAAAGTGAGAGAAAGCGGGTAATTTATACCTTCTTTCGCATCCACAAGCTCGACCGGCGGGGAATTCCGATCGAGGGATCGCCGATATTTCTTGAGCTTGAAAGACTTGAGCGCACCCCCTCTCGTGGTGAATACCGCCGTGTAGAGGGGCGTATCCACTTTAACATCCTGTTCGGAGATCGGTTGCCTGGAGGGCTCTATCGCTGCAGCAGGTGGCGCCACCGGCTCCTTGGTGGTTTCCACAGCCGCCTGTCCTGTGGTCTGGACCGGGGGAGGTTGTTTGGGTACCTGCGGCTTGACGAAAAAATATTGATAAAGCATGACCACGACAAAGGAAAGTACGATGGCCAGGATTGCCCTTTTTTCCATGAAATACCTCCGGATTTCGATCGGATCACGTCACGGGATCATAGCCGCCCGCGCTGTAGGGATGACATCGGCACAATCTCCTCACGCCGAGAAAAATCCCCTTTACAGCTCCATAGCGACGAACGGCATGAATCATATATTCTGAACATGATGGATAAAAGCGACAGCAGCGGGGGAAAAGGGGGGATATTAAAATCTGATAAAAACGAATAAAGGCAACTACGGCTTTTCCTGATATAGTCATATAAATAATAAGTATCAATCCGCAGGTCCTATGGACAACAGGTTTTCCAGCTCCCTGCAGATATCCGCATATGCCAGGAAAGAAACATCTCTTCTGGCGATGATCACAATATCCTGCTGCGGAGGCAGCCTCTCCTTATGTAATCTGAAAAACTCCCGAAGAAGACGTTTGATCCTGTTTCTTGTAACCGCTTTTCCGATTTTCTTGCTGACGGTTATCCCCAGCCGCCTTGTCCCTTCTTCCTTCTTATGCAGAAGAACAATGAAGTGGTCCGAATAAAATCGCTGTCCTTTTTTACTGGCTTGCGAATAATCCCTGCTTTTGCGGATTCTCTCTTGCTTGCTGAAGGTTTCTTTTTTCATCTGGACATTTTGAATAACCACGATGAAAGGCTCTTTCAACAATCAGGGATTAAACCGTCAATCTTTTCCTGCCCTTCGCTCTTCTCCTGCTCAGAACTAATCTGCCGCCTTTTGTGGCCATTCTGACCCTGAACCCATGTGTCTTTTTCCGCTTCGTGTTCGATGTATTTGTAAGCGTCTTTTTCATAAGGAATCCTTGAAATTTTTAGAAGTTATCTTATTAACCATAACCGAAAATATTTGTCAAGGCTTATTAACCCCTTGGTTTTGCCGGTAAATCCAATAGATTGTACGAAAAAGTCAATCATGTTACATTAATTTTTGTTTCCTGCGTGCCCGTACTACCTCAGGAAAGGAGACCCCGCATGAAAAAATTTATGCTGCTAAAACCATGGCAAATAAAAACCATTCTGGCAATTACGGCTGTTTTCATACTTTATTCCCTGATCGGGTTCTTCATCCTTCCGCCCGTTTTCAAATCGCTGCTTCTGGACAAGATCGAGGGCGAGACCGGCCGTAAAGCCTCCATCGACAAGATCAGAACTAACCCTTATACACTGTCCGTCAGAATTTCCGGTCTGGTTATCCGCGAACGGAACGGCCGGGATGTCTTTGCTTCCATCGAGGACTTTTTCATCAAGCCGGGAATCTCTTCCATATATAAAGGTGCCCTCATTGTAAAAGAGCTCACTGTCACGCAGCCTTATATTAAAGTGATCCGGACGAAGGAGGGCGAATATAATTTTTCCGATCTCCTGAAAAAAAGAAGAGAGAAAGAACCCGAGCGGGAATCCGCCTTACCCCTGTTTTCCATCAACAACATACAGCTTTTGCAGGGCCGGATCGATATATCCGATCTCGCAAAAAATATGGAGCATAAAATCACCGACATCGATATCAAGCTGCCGTTTATTTCGAACACCAGGGCCGATGTGGACGTCTGGATCACGCCTCTGCTGGCGGCGAGAATTAATGAAAGCTATTTCTATTTCGGAGGCAAAAGCAAGCCGTTTTCTCCCGAACAGGAATCCATGCTGGATATCGACGTCAAAGAAATTCATATCCCCCGCTATTTCTCATACGCCCCTGCGGAACTGAATTTCCGAATACCCGAAGGCTTCCTGGACGGGAGAGTTACTGTGATATTCTCCCGCCCTCCGGGACAGACGCCTGCGCTCAAGATAACCGGCGTTATTTTCCTGAAAAAATTGAAAATCGTGGACCCGGACAACAAGGATATCCTCTTTCTTCCCGGGCTCGATATCAACATTTCCTCGTTTGAGCCGTTTTCGCGCAAACTGCGTTTGTCAAGTATTCTTCTGCGGGCTCCGGTCGTGAATATATGGCGGGATAAAAACGGACAATGGAACCCTCTTCCACCCAAGACCCGAAAGAAAGCGGCGGCGGAAAGAGAGTACTTTTTTCATGCCGACGATGCCCGCATCACAGACGGCAGAATTATCTTCACGGATTACGCGAAGAACGGTTTCCGCACATCAATAGACTCCCTTCATCTATCTCTGGTGAACATAGCTTCCGCACCCGCGGAAAAAACGGACATCCAGATGACCGGGAGCATCTCGAGCGGGGGAGAAATCACCGTGCGAGGTTCGCTCTGTCTTGTTGCACCGCCCGGAAAAAAACCTGACGAGTCTTCGCAGGTCGCGGATTTGAATGTGCTCTTGAAAAATGTCGGCGTCGCGCCCTTTCAAGCATATTCCCCCCGCGGCGCCAAAGTGCGCCTGACGCGGGGATCCCTGACCGGCAAAGGAAAACTCCTACTCAGCCATTCGAAAAAGAACGGGATGAACGCCGTCTACAAAGGAGATATCCTCTTGTCCGATTTCTCATCAATGGATGAAATGGAAAAAAAGGAATTCTTCAAATGGAAGAAAATAGATTTAAAGGAGATTCTCGCTGACAGCGGCTCGGCTCGGCTCGAAATCGGGAATATTTCCGTGGATAACCTTTACGGTCACGTAAGGATCAGCCCGGAAGGAAAGCTCAATATCATAACCATGCTGGCCGGAACTGATGAAAAAAGAGACCGTGGAGCCGCCCTTGCCGCTCAAGAGATCCCAAAGAAGGCCGTTCCGTTCAAGACCCTGAAAATCGATACGGTGAGCATTGCCGACAGCCGCGTCGATTTTAGTGATTTCCACGTAAAGCCGCCTTTCAGGAGCAACCTGGAAAATCTGCGGGGAACCATTACCGACCTATCCTCAAAGGAAAACTCCCAGGCCAAAATAAACATAACGGGCAGCGTCGGGAAATACTCGAAAATCGATATACGGGGGACGACCGGTCCTATCCTCCAGAGCGCCTTCTTGCTCGATTTATCGCTCGATGCGCAGGACATAGACATGACCCGCTTTACTCCCTATGCGAGCAAGTATATCGGATACACCATCAGTAAAGGAAAGGCTTTTCTGCGTCTCAAATATCAAGTCATACAGCCGCGCCTTGAGGCGGACAACAATCTGCGCTTCAATCAGCTCACACTCGGCCGTCAGGTGCCCAGCCCCGAAGCGACAACCCTGCCGGTTAAATTTGTCCTCTCCATTCTTAAAGACCGCGAAGGGAACATAGAAGCCGACATACCAGTCAAAGGCAATATCGACGACCCTGCCTTTGATCTTGGGGGTGTCATACGCACCGCATTCGGGAATTTTATTGCGAAGATCGCCTCTGCTCCCTTTGCGTTTCTGGGCTCTATGTTCGGCGGCGGCGAGGAATTGAGCTACGTGGAATTTGATTACGGAAGCGACATTCTTTCCGCCGAGAGCGCCGGGAAAGTAGATAAAATAAGCAAGATACTATATGACAGACCGGAGCTGCAGCTTGAACTCGCAGGATACGTGGATATGGAGCAGGACACGGAGGCGCTCAAAATGAACCGTCTGCAAGCGATGCTGAAAGAGAAAAAAAGAGAAGACCTAGAAAAGAAGGGGGGCCGCGCACCTGCGGGTTCGCTTACTCTCAGCCCCGAAGAATCCCTTGCCTACCTGAAAAAAGTCCATAAAGAAAAATTCCCCGAAATGTATATAGGCGATCTGTCTGTCCAGGCGCTGAGAGCCAATCTGCTGTCCAAGATACATATAGGCGAGCAGGATTTGAGGAGGCTTGCGCGCTCCCGTGCCAGGCAGGTGGAAGACCGTATCATGAACTCGGGGCGGGTTAAACCAGAAAGAATCTTTATTCTCAGTCCCGACTCTCTCACTCTTGAGGGCGCAGTAACAGGCAAGAGAAGCAGGGTTGTCTTGTCGTTGAAATAATGTGCGAGGTTTCGATTTTATATCTTGCCCGTAATTCCTTTTTGGAGTATCTTCCGGAAAAATCGCGCAAAAGGGATGGAAATGGCGGAAATCAAGAGCACGCTGGATCTGGTCATGGAAAAAACAAAGAATATGAAAATGACCGCCGGCGAGAGGAAACATCTGCGGGAACAAGAGCTGAAGCGTAAAGTAAAAAGTCTGCTGCAGAAATTCATGGACCACGGCATCCGCCTCGACAGTCTTAAAAAAGAACTCGAAAACGGCGATGCGGAGCAGCAGGCGGCGATGCAGAGTATATTGAAGAAGGAGGTCCTGGAAAGCCTGCGCCCGTTCGCGGATAATGAAAAATCTTTTGACGTCCTGCAGAATATTTTAAATGTTAAGAAGAAGCCGCTGGAGAAAATACTGGAAGAGTGCGAACACGAACTGACGAAAAAAAGGGCGCAAGCTGAAAAGGCCATGAAAAAGACACTGGCCTTGCAGGGAATATCCGGATCAGCCCTGATCCCCAATATCGATAAGGAACCGGAATGGAAGTCGGTCTTTCAGAAAACAATCACTGATTACAGAAAAAAAATGGAGGCCGCTTCGTAACACTTTTCAACCTCCTCCTAATTATCTTCCAGATATCGAAACCATTGTCTCTCAATAAACCGGAAATTCTCTTGAACCTCTTTTTTACCCTCAATGATCTCCCCGTGGCCTGGTAGAAGATATTCGATATCGAGTTTGGAAATCCGGAGGATGCTCTCCTTGAGCAGGCTTCCTTGTCCGCCGGGCAAATCCGAGCGTCCTATGCTCTGCTTGAAAATCGTATCGCCGCTGAATAGTACTTTGCGATCCGGCCAGTAAACACAGATAGAGCCCGGCGAGTGTCCGGGCGATGGGATAATATAGAAAGACGCGTTTCCAATATTAAGAGTTCCCTCCGTCAGCATGAAATCCGGCTCCGGAAAAACTTCCCGACCATTGCCGTATTTTCTGATGGAGTCTCTCGCGCCCCGGCTCATCGCAATCCATGTCGGCTTTTCAAATAGATGAACAGAATCCATATGATCGTAATGCTCATGCGTTATCACGACCACATCGATCTGCCCTGGAGAAAGCCCCAGATGGGCAAGCCCCGCCCGGACATGGCTGAAAAATTGAAATATTCCGGGATCCACCAGGATCTTTTTTGACCCTTCAATAAAGTACGTATTGCAATTGTTCGCCTGGAAGTCGCGCCAGATAAATGCGTGTAATCCCTTAAAAATTTCCATACTTATATCCTTTCCGGCAAAGCTTTCGACACTGTCGATATCCGCTCCCGACAGTGTACAATCAACCATACAAAATCGCTCCTCTTAAATCAAAAAATTTCATGCCGGTTTTTACTTTCCATTCTATTTTTTATGTCCGAAGCCCGGGGAAAAATAAGCTTGGTGGAGAATGTCCTACATTTTTTGTGGGTTTTAAAGATGCATGACCGAGTTTTTTAACGAGGCGGGTTGTCGGAAAGGCGGAAGAACATTTTGCCCCTCTGTCCTGTGCCTGCGTCTGCCTTTCCTCCTCTCGTTTCTTTTATTGAATGAATTGCCCCGTTTATCTGAAAACCTACCGCGTCGCCATCCGGGCGGGGATGGAATAAGCTCGGGTGGATGGCATGAATGCTGCTTTGTTGGGATCACATGGCAATCAATATTGCTCATCTCAGAATGGTCCTGGGCGCAGGAGAAAGGGGGAAGACAGAAGTGATCAAGTCGGAGATCAACAAACAGATCGCCAGAGCCTTGGGCTTTGCACCTCTTCGTGTGGTGACCATGCAGGGGAAAGAGGTCATCGAAACGGAAGTGAAATGGAAATACCCGGAGCAATTTTCAGATATTGCCAACGGCATGCCCCAATTACTTCCCGATTTCGTAAGTATCATCGAGAAATTCCATGAGGCATCCAAAAGCAAGAGGTTCGAAATCATAAAGGACCAGAACTCACGGCCCATTGATTCTGACTTCGAATGAGCGAGGGCGAATGCTGGACACACATCCTGTACAGAAAAAGAATTGGGTGCGGCCGGTTATAAAAAAGCAGAGAAAATTATTTTCCAAGCTGTCTGCCGGAACATCACCTGCTGCCGATTTAAAACAGGCTGAACTCGATAGAATCTCTCAGAAAACAGCAGCCCTTTCAAAAGACCCTTATTTTAATCCGAACCAAAATCTCTACTAGAGACATCTTCTTTTTCGCAGAGAACTGATGCAGAGGAGGATTTTTGTTCTTACGGGAGCATATAATCAGCAACTCACCCTGGTGCAAACCAGCGGGATGGGAACCGAACAATATGGAGGCGATTACACCGGCTCCTGTTTTTCCGGGCTGTCAGGCCATTATCACAGGTCTTGCTGTGGCGATCGGATTGGTGCTGGCATCTCAGCAGAACGGGCCTGCCCTTCATCCTGCAGATTCACCTGCCTGCGCCCCGACAATCCGCGATCAGAAAATTATTTCCCGTCCCCCGGGATCGGTGCCGCCCGTAAGAAAATATGTCCGCGTGAACTACTCCGGGTTCGTCCGCACCGCCGCACTACGATACGGATTGGATCCCGGATTGATCAACGCTATTATAGCAATCGAGTCCGGCGGAAATTCCGTTGCGGTGAGCCCGAAAGGAGCGAAGGGGCTCATGCAGCTCATGCCTTCGGTGTGCAAGAAATACAGGGTCAAAGATCCCTTCAATGCACAACAGAACGTATTTGCGGGGACAGCGTACCTGGCTTATCTGCTGGAATCCCTTGACGGCGATCTGGAACTGGCTCTCGGCGCTTATCATTGCGGTCTGCCGCGCATCATTGAAAATGAAGGCGTCATGACACCCGGGACCGGCACCCATAAATTCGTTCGCAGCGTCCTCAGCCGTTACAGCCCCGCCGGAGAGGAGATCTTCCCGTAGCCGCTCATTTCCCGGTTGAAAAGGAAATCAGGAAATTCGACATCGAAAATCAGGATTGGCCGGATGGAAAATATTTCTCCCCCGCATTAAAAAAATAAAAAAGTAACCGGAAGTATTATGCCCGCATCCGACCGTTTATTCCAATAGGGATAGGAAAAGATCGTAGGTAAAACATGTACCGGAGAAAGGAGGTTTAATATGTCCGAAGGTGTCGTAAAATGGTTTGACGAGAAAAAGGGTTTCGGCTTTATCGAAAGCGATGAAGGAAAAGATCTGTTCGTCCACTTCAGCTCCATCCAGAAAGAAGGCTTTAAGACCCTGTACGAAGGGCAGCGTGTCCGTTTCGATACCGCCCAGGGTCCGAAAGGTCCGGCCGCCCACAACGTCAGGATATTATAAAGAGCAGCCGCCCCCAAAAAAGAAAGGCATCCCGAACGGATGCCTTTTTAATTATGCAAGGCAGGACTCAAAGCGTCAAAAGAAAAGCTGAGGAATTGAGAGGATGGGAAATGACTTTAAAAACTTCTAATCTTCCCGGCTTCGTAACGTCCCCAAAAGACCTCTAGCCCTGCGCCTTTAGTGAGAGCGTCATCTCGAATTTCGCCACCGGCTCCGAGCCGAGTTTCGATGGCACTGTTGCTGTGATGTTAATGGAACGCTGTACCCTTTGTCCCGAACTTATCGCCTCCGCCACCAGATCACGGATCGCCGGTCCGTCTTCACAAGTGAACCACACATCCGCTTCCGCCCGCTTGAGGAATTCCGCTTTGAAATCCTTGAAAACCAGAGAGACATGACCTCCGCTTTTTCTTATGAAGCGCAGGGCGATCAGTCCTCCGGCGCAGTCGGCACCGGCCGCGAGGACGGCGAAATACATGCTCTTGAGATGATTCCTGGTGCGCCGGTAAAGCGGTATGCGGACCACGCAGCGTTCATCGCTGATTTCCTCGACGACCGGCCCCATAAAGTGGAGCATTGGAATCTTGAAAAAAGCGAAAGCCCGCAGCATAAATGTTTCCCTGATTTTGGCGAAAAACCTCCACCGGCCTTTGGCCGCAATGTCTTTTGCGCCCTCTCGAGAAATTTCCATTGTGCCCCCATTTAAGAACTCTTTTTAACCTCAACCGACGTTTAACAGCCTCAGAATATTACCGCCGGTAATGTCATTGAATTCCTCTTTGCTCACACCCAGATTGACGATCTTTTGCAGTTCGTGTCCGGGTATGCCGAATGGAAAGTCGCTTCCGAAGAGAAGCCTCCCAGAACCATACCGGTCAAGGTAAGCCGCTATTTCAGAGCCGGAAGCCAGCGCCGTATCGGCATAAATGTTTTCCTCTTTCCATATCCCCTCATTGCGGATCGCCGCGAATCCACCGTTCAAACCGCCCAGGTGCGGGATGATCACAGAAGTCCGGCCGTCCACCCTCCTGATAAAACAGCGGGTATTCCCGAAGGATTCCTCCAGTACAACCGGTAGGCGCAACCGGTATACCTCCTGAAGGAATTCCTCGCACCGCGGATCGTCGTAATGATACACCGGTTCGTATTCATGCCGGTGCCATTTCACTGCCCGATATCCCTTTACCAGTTCTTCCTTCCTGAAATCATTCCACACGAAATAATAGGCGTGAAAATCCGGATTGGTCTTCTGAATATCAAGAAGGTACTCATTTGCAAGCCGGCGGCAGTTTATCCACGCAGCATTGTCGATGAAACCATAATCATATCGGTCGTAAATATCCTCGACCGGCGCAAAAAGACACGCCCCCTGGATGCCGCCTTCTTCGAGATAACGGCGGAGCGTCTCGAGCGGCAGGTTCGAATTCTGAACCCCGCAGTGCATGTGAGAATCTATTATCTTCATGGATATCGTCATGCGGCCCACCCAAGCCCTCCAGATCTCATTGAAAGAATGACTGCTGAAACTCGTTTTATCGGTGTTTTTCCTCTCCTGTAATTATATTGCGGACTCTCTCAAGCTCCGCGGGGGTGTCGACTTCAATGGAGTCGTACTCCGACTCCACGACCTTAACCCGGTATCCGTATTCAAGAGCGCGCAACTGCTCCAGAGACTCAAGCCGCTCCAGTTCACCAGGGGCGAGGCCCGCGAAGGCATCGAGAAAGGACTTGCGGTAGGCATAGATCCCGTGATGCTTGTAGTATGTCGCCAGCAGATCCCTGTCCCTCACACAGGGTATTGCCGCCCGGGAGAAATAGAGAGCAAAATGGTTCTTGTCGAAAACAACTTTGACCGTATTGGGATGGTTGATTTCTTCCGGCCTCCTTATCCGGTAGATCAGCGTGGAGAAATCGATTTGCGGGTCCGCGGCAAGCGGCCCGACGACCTCGTCTATCTGCACGGATTCAAAGAGGGGCTGATCTCCCTGTATGTTTACAACGATATCAGAATCGTTCAGACCGAGCAACGAAGCGGCTTCCGCAATCCTGTCCGTCCCAGATTTATGGCGCTCCGAAGTAAGTACGGCATTTCCTCCGAATTGCAGGACCCTGTCGAAAATTCTCTTATCGTCCGTGGCCACGGCGGTAAAGGATACTCTCAGCGACCGAAGCGCCCGCTCGTAGACGTGCTGTATCATCGGCTTGCCGCACAGGTCTGCGAGAGGCTTCCCTTCGAACCGGGTTGATTGGTACCTGGCGGGAATAATGCAAACGATGTTCATAAAAAATCCCGAGCTCGAAACGAATTCCAAGCTGCCAGACGGGCTTTTTTCAACAGTCCGCTAAAGATAGGGATCCGGCTTTTCCAGATACCCCTTTACATAATCGCACACAGCGTCCTCGAGAGACCGGAATTCGTGCACACAGCCAGCTTTGCGCAATTTATCAATTCTTGCTTCCGTGTAATACTGATACTGGTCTCGTATCGCCTCCGGCATGTCCACGTACTCGATTTGCGGCTCCGCTCCCATCGCCGTAAAAACTGCTTTCACCAAGTCGTTCCATGTCCGCGCAAGACCGGTGCCGAGATTGAATATCCCCGTTCTGCTTTTGTCCTGCAGAAACCACCAGAGGACATCAACGCAGTCCTTGACGTAGACGAAATCACGCAATTGTTCTCCGTCTTTGTATTCCGGCCGGTGGGATTTGAAAAGTCTGACCCGGCCGGTATCCAATATCTGCTCGCGAGCCTTTTGCACAAGGCTCCTCATCTCCCCTTTGTGGTATTCATTGGGACCGAACACATTGAAGAATTTTATCCCGGTCACCTTATCCGACAACTCGTTTCTCAGAACTCCGAGATCGAACAGATGCTTTGAGTAGCCGTACATATTGATTGGGCGTAGCTCCACAGTCACGCTGTCGTCGTCCGAGAAGCCCTGCGAACCGTCGCCGTAAGTCGCCGCGCTGCTCGCGTAAATAAAACGTATATTGTTTTTTACCGCCCACACGGCAAGGGCGCGAGTATAGAGATAATTGTTGCGTATCAGGTATTCGGCATTGCGCTCGGTAGTTGATGAGCAGGCCCCCATGTGAATGACGGCGCTGGTTTGGAAGGGGACTCTGTCCCCGACAACCATGTCCAGGAAAGAATCTTTGTGGATGTAATCGGCGAAACGCCTGTTGACTAGGTTCTTCCATTTATCGGAAGTTCCGAGATTATCCACGATCAGGATATCGTCGATTCCTTCGCTGTTGAGCTTCCAGATAAAGGCGCTGCCGATGAATCCGGCGCCTCCGGTTACAACTATCATACAAGAACCTTTTGAAAAACCAAGCCTCTGAATCCAAAATTCTGAGCAGATCCCAAATTCAAGGCGCGAAATCGGAAAAGTGGGATTTGTTCAGGTTTAGAATTCCGCGATCGGGCTTTTCTCCATTTACTGTTACCTGCTTCCTTCTTGAATTTCTTTAGAGGCGCGCTCGACGGCGGCTTTGATCTGCTTCTTCCGATCGTCCGGCATTCTTACCGGAATCGACATCACGAGAGTTCTTCCAAGGATATCTTCGGCATTCGGATAATTCACGGGGCTGTAATCCTGCTTGCCCCGGTATCCCGGATCCATGAAAGGATATTTCTTCGAACTCGCCGTGGATTTCGCCAGGAAATGCTCCCAGTTGGGAAGATAATGCCACAAATTGTCTTTGTAACAGACCGTTTCAACCCCATCGGCGCTCAGGGCCTTCTGGAAGCTCTTCGCCAAGCCGGCATCAGAAAGGTTGAACGCCAGGAAGGTCGCCGTGTCCCCGTCCGGGTCAGGGAGTATCCGGAACTTGAGCCCCTTCACACTGGAGAATATCTCCTTCAGCGCCGCCTTGTTTTTCCGCTGTTGCGCGATGATGTAATCGAGCTTCCTCAACTGGGCGAGGCCGAGCGCGCCCTGAAGCTCATTCATCCGATAATTGAATCCGAGGATGCTTCTCCCTTCCATGGCCCGGCTAACTTTCGGGTTATGATCGTGCCCGTGGTCATGGTATCCGTCGGAGCGCTCGTACAGAGTCTTACTGTCCGTCACCACCATGCCGCCCTCACCGGTCGTCATCGTCTTGTAATAGTCGAAACTGAATATCCCCATATCGCCGAAGGTACCGAGTTTCTTCCCCCGGTAACTGCCTCCGCAGCTCTGGGCATTGTCTTCAAGGACGAGAAGCCCCCTCTTCCTGGCCGCTTCCAGTATCCTATCGATCCGGGCCGGCGCGCCGCACATGTGCACGGGGATGACCGCTTTCGTATACGGCGTGATCTTCGCCTCCATATCGTCCGGGTCCAGATTCAGCGACTCGTCTATATCGGCCGCCACGGGGATCGCGCCAGCTTCCAATACCGCCTCGTACGTGGCAATGAAAGTAAAGGCCGGGATGATGACCTCGTCTCCGGGGCCGACATCCAGGGCCGCCAGCGCCACCCGCAGTGCAGCCGACCCGGAAGTCACGCCGAGCGCGAACCCGGCGCCACAGTACTTTGCGAATGCCTGCTCGAACTCCCTTACCTTGAAGACCCCTTTTCTTTCCTTATCGAATCCATACCTCATCAGGATGCCTGTCTCCATGACATCCATGACTTCTTTAATTTCTTCTTTCCCAATCAATTCAGCGCCCGCCATAACCACTGCTCCGTTTTTAAAGCGCGTTTTTATAAATCTCCACCGCATCCTCTATCGTCACTTTGCGTGGATTGTTTTCCAGCGGCCTCGTGACGGTCATCGCTATCCTGGCAAGCGTCGGCAGGTCCTCCTCCGCAACACCCAGGGCAGATAAAGATGTGTCGATTCCGCAATCCTCGATCAGGGCCGTCACCGCATCGACAGCCAGAAATGCCGCGTCCCGCACAGGCAGGCCGTCAGTGATTTCCCCCATCCACTCGGCGATGACCGCAAATTTTTCCAGTGCTCCCGGCAGATTGAATTTCATGACGCCTGGCAGCATCAGCGTGTTTGCGAGCCCATGTGATATTCCATATCTGCCCCCCAGAGGGTACGAGAGAGAATGGGCGGCTCCGACACCAGCGTTGGCCAAACCTATGCCGGCATACAGGCTGCCGAGGAGCATCCCCTCCCTCGCCGGAAAGTCCGACCCGTTATGGACGCAGATCCGGAGATTTTCCGAAATCAGCCGAATGGCCTCCAGAGAGAAAAGTTCGCTCATCGGGTTCGCCTTGACGGAGGTATACGATTCTACGGCATGACAGAGGGCATCCATGCCTGTTGCGGCAGTCGGTCCGGAAGGAAGGCTGACGGTCAGTTCAGGATCGAGAAGGGCCAGATCGGGATAAAGATGGGGGCTGTTCATTCCCTCCTTCTTCCTCAGATCTTTTCTCAGGAACACGGCCGTGAATGTGACTTCGCTCCCCGTACCCGCTGTCGTCGGGACCATTATTTTTGGAAAGCCGCGCCCAGGAACCTTGTTCATTCCCAGGTAATCCGCCGCTTTCCCGCGGTTAGCCGCGAGCACGGCGATGGCCTTCGCCGTATCCATCGCACTCCCGCCGCCTATACCCACAACTAAATCGCTCTTCTCCTTCAGCGCGATCCGCGTCCCCTTATCCGCGAGTTCCAGCTCTGGCTCGCCTTCAATCTGGTCGAAGAGCGTGTATTTCATCTTGCTCTCTTTCAGGATTGCCGCCAGCCTGTCCGCCAACCCGCTTCTGGCGAGGTTGCGGTCGATGACAAAAAAAGGCCTCCTTCCGCCCGCCTCACGAATATAATCCGGCAATTGCTTGAAAGCGCCGGCCCCGAATACGATCTTACCCGCACCTGTAAAAGAAAATATTTTCTGCATTGCCACCACCGTCTTTCTCGTTCGCCGGGCCTCCTCTGTGTTTCCGGAAGGCCCGGGCTTTATTTCCAGGGGAAATGCAAACAGCATCAGCCGTTCTGCACTAATAAGTTTTGAACCTTTGAAAGTCAAGCTTTTTTGTTCGAGGTATACCAGTCCACCTGCCGGCAGATGCCCCTGATGATCTGCACCTCTTTGGAATAGAGGTGCAGTCTCGAAAAGAACCTGCGGACATGAAACATCCAGTAATCCGGGTTTTCCGGATTGATGAAACTTATTTTCACGAACATCTCTTTCAACTGATCATACATTCCCTCCAGTTCTTCGAAGGTTGCGAGCCGCGGGGTGAATCTCTCCACCTTCCCGGCGCCGGCGGTGAAAATCTCGTAACAGAGAATCATCACGGCGTGGGAAAGGTTTATGGATTTAAACCCTTCTGCTGCAGGTATAGTGACAAAATCATGGCAGTATTTAAGTTCTTCATTGGTAAGGCCGAAATCCTCCGGGCCGAAGAGGAGCGCCACCCGGTTGTTCCGGGATTTATCTATTAGCCTGTGCGCGAGTTCGCGGGGATAGATCAAGGGCTGGCGCGCACTGCCGTATCTCGATGTCGTCCCCGCGATATAATTGAACCCGGAAAGCGCCTGCTCGAGACTTTCATGGAACTGTATCCGGTCGACGATATCGGAAGCAAAATGCGTTGCCATCTGCCTTATCTTTTCCATGTCCGGGGGGTCGCGCTTCACGACGATTATATTTTCAATGCCCATGTTTTTTGCGCAGCGCGCGACGGCTCCGATGTTGCCGGAGTACTTGGGCCTGTTAAGTACAATCGTGATATGGTCCCTGACAATTTTCTCATGCATGGAACAACCCTCTCAGTAAGAATCCTCCGCCTCTTTTCAAAGGGAGCGGGTAAAGATTCTCATTCTATTTTCCATTGCCCGGCTGCAGGCTATTTGATACAAATCAATAATTCATTATGTCCCTTTCGTAAATAAAAAATATCCGCCGGGGCGATATGCAGGACAATTTCACGGACATCCTATCCCGTGCCGCATCCGGCTTGGGAATCCGGCTCGGGGAAAGGGAGATCAGCCTCTTCCGGATGTATGAAAGAGAACTGCTCCTTTGGAACAACAGGATCAATCTCATCCGCCTGAAGACCCCTGTCGACCTGCCGGTGAAACACTGCGTCGATTCTCTCATACCTCTGAAATTTATCGCGGCCCGAAGCGCATCTCTTCTCGATATCGGCTCCGGCGCAGGATTTCCAGGCATCCCGCTCAAGATCGCTGCCGATTCTCTCGCCGTAACCCTCATGGAAGCATCGAGGAAGAAAGCATCCTTCCTGAAATACGTCGTATCTACGCTCGGACTGACCCGGATAGATGTCCTGCAGTCGCGGGCCGAATCGCTCGCGGGCCGTGAAAACTACAAAGGGGCTTATGAAATCGTCGTCTCCCGGGCCGCGTTCAAGCTTTCGGAATTCGTCGCACTGGCCACCCCTTTTCTCTCTCCTTCAGGAATCGTGATAGCTATGAAAGGAAGGGGCATCCAGCAGGAATTAGAAGCCGCTCTGCCGGAGCTCCACGCCCTCGGTCTCAAAGTACGCGAACGCGCTGAATTGAGGCTTCCGGTCACTGGTGATACGAGAAATATTATAATAATTACAAGATATTAGGTCTTCAGATGAGGTTCAAAATATCTCTTCAAATAACCCGCCTTTTGTGCTACATTCCTTCCACATCAGTCCCCCCGGTTATCCTGAATTCATGCGCAAAATAATCTGCATAGCCAACCAGAAGGGCGGCGTGGGCAAAACCACAACAGCTATTAATCTTTCTGCATGCCTGGCTGTCGCGGAAAAGAAGACCCTTCTCATTGACTGTGACCCGCAGGGCAATGCAAGCAGCGGTCTCGGCATCGAGAAAGCGCTGATTCGGACAAAAAATCTGTACCGGGCCTTGACCGGTCAAATGCCCCTGAAAGAGGTCATTCTCGATACGCTGCTTCGGAATCTCCACATAATCCCGTCCAACCAGGACCTGATCGGCGTCGAGCTTGAGTTCGTCTCCATCCCGGAGAGGGAAAAGCAGCTCCGGAAACTGCTTGCAGGCGAGGACGCGGTCCTGGATTATGAATATCTGATCCTTGATTGCCCACCTTCCCTGGGACTCCTGACGATCAATTCGCTTGTTGCGGCAGACAGCTTGATCATCCCCTTGCAGTGCGAATACTTCGCCATGGAGGGTCTTGGATACTTGCTCAATACTGTAAGGCTGGTAAAGGCGAGGCTGAACCCGGATCTTTACCTGTCGGGAATACTCCTGACTATGTTCGACTCTCGGAACCGTCTTGCCCATCTGGTCGCGCAGGACATCCGAAGGCATTTCGGCGGAAAGGTGTTCAATACGATCATCCAGAGAAATGTCAGGCTTTCCGAGAGTCCGAGCCATGGGCTGCCGATCCTTCTTTATGATGTAAAATCGCGCGGAGCCGTCTGCTATTTTGAATTCGCCAAAGAAATCCTTTCCAACGGGAGGTCGTAATGCCGCCGAAAAACACTCTCGGAAAAGGGCTGGGGGCTATCTTCCCCGATCTGATTGATGAACTGGCCGAAAGACCTTCGTTCATTATGTGCAGCATCGAGGAACTGACACCGAATAAATTTCAGTCCCGGAAACACTTTGATCCCCTGGAACTGGATGTACTTGTCTCCTCTATCCGGGAAAGCGGAATCATCCAGCCTATCGTTGTCCGTAAAAGCGGCCGCGGCTATGAGATCATCGCGGGCGAGCGCCGCTGGCGGGCGGCCCAGAAAGCGGGCCTGAAGAAGGTCCCCATAGTGATCAGACAGGCAAATGATATCGAGGTGGCGGAGATATCCCTGATCGAGAATGTCCAGAGAGCGGACCTGAACCCGATCGAGGAAGCAGAGGCTTATGATGCTCTCTCTAGAAACTTCGGTCTTTCTCAGGACGAAATCGCCGCCAGGGTCGGTAAGGACAGGTCCACGATAGCAAACGCCCTGAGGCTCCTCAAGCTTCCGGAAGAAGTCAGGAGGGCCCTCGCCAGGAGGGATATTTCGGCAGGGCACGCGCGGGCAATTCTTTCTCTCGCCTCCCGGGAAGAACAGTTGATAGCCGCCCGGGTAATCCAGAAAAGAGGTCTGAGCGTTCGCCAGGCTGAACTTCTGACAAAGAAGCTCGGGAAATCGCGGGCCGCCGGGAAAAAAGGAAAGGACATCCACCTTTCCGCCCTGGAAGGACAACTGGCTGCAAAGCTGATGACGAAAGTAGTAATCCAGGCAGCCAAAAAAGGGGGAATGATACAAATTCGTTTTCACTCACCTGCAGATCTGGATCGTTTGGTGAAGGTGATCCTTGGTGAGTAAAAGTAACACAAGTTATTGCAATAATTAGTTATCTATAATTCCTAACCATATCCGGCCAGCGGGTTGCGGCTTCCGGACGCAGTTTCTGGTATTTTTCATTGGAGGGTCAAATCTACTATTGCTTTTTTAATTTTTTGTAATATGTTATCTCACGCGTTTACGAATTTACCATTCGCCCGATAGATGTCTTAACTATCTTAAAATATTAAATAAATTTCAATCACCTCATTCAAGATTAACCTGGTAATTCTTGTTATATTCATGAAAATAAAGTAATATTTATCAACAGTTGTTGATAACTCTGTTTATAAGGTTGTTTGCTTTGGAAATTATCTGGGAAAAGAGCACTAAGATCATTAAAGAAAAGCTGACCCGGCAGAATTTTGAAACCTGGATTCAGCCCCTCAAGATACAGTCTATCGAGGGTGAGGATGTATATCTGTCTGTCCCGAATAAATTTTTCAGGGATTGGCTCACAGAAAACTTCATGGACATTATCAAACATGCACTTTCTTCCACAACGGGCATAGAAATGAATGTCCATTTCCTGATAGACGGTAAAAGCCAGGCCGCCCAGAGAAACACCCCTGTAGAGGTCCATGAAAGAAAAACCCCTGCAAGAGTAGTGCAGGGCCTTAATTCATCCCTCAATCCGAATTACAGTTTTGAAAGATTCGTTGTGGGGCCGTGCAACCAGTTCGCTCATGCAGCCTGCGTAGCCGTTGCTGAGCAGCCGGCCAAAAACTACAATCCCCTGTTCATTTACGGCGGCGTTGGCCTGGGTAAAACGCACCTGCTCAACGCCATCGGTATACATACCCTTTTAATTTCCAGCAAAAATGTCCTCTATGTATCAGCCGAGGAATTCATGAACGAGCTGATCAGCTCCATTAGGTACGACAAAATGCCCAAATTCAGGGATAAGTTCAGGAATATCGATTATCTCTTGATTGACGATATACAATTCATCGCGGGAAAGGAAAGGACTCAGGAGGAATTCTTCCATACATTCAATACGCTTCATGACGCAGGTAAACAGATAGTAGTAACAAGCGATAAATTCCCGAGGGATATCCCTAATCTGGAAGGGCGGCTGAGGTCCAGGTTTGAATGGGGTCTGGTCGCTGATATACAGCCGCCGGAGATTGAAACCAAGGTTGCCATTATCGGGAAAAAAGCTCAGGAAAACGGTATCTCTCTGCCCAATAATGTGGCGTATTATATCGCCTCCAAGGCGGAATCCAGCATAAGGGAATTGGAAGGCTACCTGATCCGCATCGCTGCATACGCCTCACTTACAAGTAGGGAAATAAATATGGAACTTGTGAAGGAGGTCCTCAGCAAGATACTAAAGAAAGGAGAATTAAGGGAGCTTACGGTTGATGAGATAATTAAAGCTGTCGCGGGAAAATTCAGTATTAAAATAAGCGATCTTAAGTCTGAAAAGAAAAACAAGAATCTTGTCATGCCGAGGCAGATCACAATGTATCTGTCAAGAAAGCTTACAGGAGAATCGTTCCCGGATATCGGTATGAAAATCGGGGGAAAAGATCATTCGACAGTTATTTACGCCCATAATAAAATTAAGAAAATGATCAATGAAGATGCAAAATTCAAAAAACTTGTGGATGAAATAGAGGAACTCCTGATAAAGAGCGGTTAACTTTCCCTTCGTAAAGTTATCAACACCATATTGATTGCAATTAATACTTTTTTCTTAGGAAAAATTTCTTATTCACAATTTCAACAGGTACTACTACTAACACTAATTTTTAAATATTAAAATTAGGAATAGGTATAAAAATGGAATTCAGGATTAAAAGAGATGTCTTGTTGGAAGGAGTTCAGAGAACACTTGGTATCGTCGAGAAAAGGACAACCATGCCTATACTGAACAATATCTTAATACGCGCGGGAGCGGACAAAATCAGGATTATCGCGACCAACCGGGAAATAGGACTTATTGCTGACTACGAGGCAGGGGTCAAGGCGCCAGGGGAAATAACTCTTTCCGCGAGAAAACTCTATGAAATGATAAGGGAAGTCCCTGGAGAAGATATCCATTTCGAAATGAATGACGCGAACTGGATAACCCTGACCAGCGGAAAAATGCGTTATAGGATTCCCGGTGTTTCCGCGGACGACTTCCCCAAAGTCGACGACGATGATAATGTTATCTATTTCAAGGTGAACGGCGGGATCATTCGAGATATGATTAATAAGACGTTTTTCGCCATGTCAACAGAAGAGATGCGGGTTAATTTGAACGGCGCCCTGTTTGAGACGGAGCAGGAAGGAGATCAGTATCGGATAAAGATGGTAGCTACGGACGGCTACCGCCTCTCTCTCGCGAGTGCGGATATCGGGATCAGTGAGTTCCTGCACCTCGAGAAAGGAATCATCCTTCCGAGAAAGGGAATTTCTGAGATCAGGAAGATAATAGAAGCGGACGATCACGACGTTGAGATCGGCGCAAAAAAAGGACAGTGCCTTATAAAAAAGGAAAACGTCCTCCTGAAAGTGAACCTGATCGATTCTGAATATCCGGATTACAGGAAGGTCATCTCCATGGACAGGGAAATATCCGTTGAATTGGACAGGGAGTTATTTCTGCAGTCACTAAGGAGAATGGGGGTGATATCGAGTGAGAAGTACAGCGGTGTGGTGATCAAGCTTTCCAATAACAAAATGCTTTTGAATTCCACGAACCCCGATATTGGTGAGGCAAGCGACGAAATGGATATTTCGTACAGCGACAAGGAAATAGAAGTCGCTTACAATGTGAAATACCTGCTGGATGCAATCGAGGCGATCGACGACAAAAAAATCATATTTGAGATAAGAGAGGGACTACGGCCGGGCACGATCAGGCCGGCCGGGTCGGACGGATATCAGTGCGTGATTGTCGCGCTGAAAGTTTAGCGTCTTCACTTCTTACTTTTTACGAATTTATTTAATTTATTAAGGATAACCTAAAGCAAAAAATGAAAGACAGTTACAGTGCCGACAGTATAAAAGTTCTCGAGGGACTTGAGGCGGTCCGCAAGAGACCTGCTATGTATATCGGGAGTACAGGGAAAGAGGGGCTCCATCATCTCGTGTATGAGGTGGTGGATAACAGTGTCGACGAGGCTTCGGCAGGCTTCTGCGACATGATAGATGTGCGTATCCGCGCGGACAACAGCGTCCTCGTGGACGACAACGGCAGGGGAATACCTGTCGACATGCACAAGACCGAGGGCGTCCCTGCGGCGCAGGTCGTCCTCACTAAACTCCATTCAGGCGCGAAATTCTCCAGCGAGAACTACAAGATCTCCGGAGGTCTCCACGGGGTCGGCATCTCCGTAGTGAATGCCCTTTCTGAGTACCTCGAACTGGAAGTCCGGAGGGATGGGCTTGTCTACAGGCAGTCATACCACCGGGGGGTCCCGGTATCGCCGCTCGAGAAATCCGGGAAGACGCGCGGCCGCGGGACGAAAATCATTTTCAAGCCGGACTATGAGATTTTCGATGAAATAGATTTCAGCTTTGATATCCTGGCGAACCGCCTGCGGGAGCTCGCGTTCCTCAACAAGGGAATAAGGATCAATCTGACAGATGAGCGTGATGAGAAGAAAGCGGAGTTCTTTTACAAAGGCGGGATCGTCTCTTTCGTGGAATACATTAACAGGAACAAAGGTGTTCTTCACAAGAAGCCGATTTACTTCGAAGGGGACAAGGATGATTGCGCCGTCGAGGTCGCGCTTCAGTATAACGACACATATGGAGAGAATATCTTCTCCTTTGCGAACAGCATCAATACCACCGAAGGGGGCACGCACTTGAGCGGGTTCAAGTCGGCCCTCACGCGGGTGATTAACACTTACGCCACGAATAACAAGTTGATCAAAAACGAGCGCGAGATACTTAAGGGAGAGGACGTGCGCGAAGGACTTTCCGCAGTGATAAGCGTACGCCTGCGTGAACCACAGTTCGAGGGGCAGACGAAAACGAAGCTCGGCAACAGCGAAGTGAAAGGACTTGTTGAGGGGATCGTCTACGATAAATTAGGGAGTTTTCTTGAGGAAAACCCTTCCATAGCGAGGCAGATACTAAGCAAGGCGCTTGACGCGGCCCGTGCGCGCGACGCAGCCCGCCGGGCGAAAGAGCTTACGAGGCGAAAGAGCGCCCTCGAGGTCAGCGCTCTTCCCGGAAAACTGGCCGACTGTCAGGAAAGAGATCCGGCGAGGAGCGAGCTTTACTTGGTCGAGGGAGACAGTGCCGGCGGCTCGGCCAAGCAGGGACGCGACAGAAGGAATCAGGCGATATTGCCACTGCGCGGGAAGATACTCAATGTGGAGAAGGCGCGCTTCGACAAGGTCCTCCAGAACGAGGAGATCAAGACGATAATCACGGCTCTCGGCACCGGCATCGGCCGGGAAGAGGGGGACTGCGACATAAGTAAACTTAGATATCACAAGGTTATTATCATGACTGACGCAGATATCGATGGTCTGCACATCCGGACGCTCCTCCTGACTTTCTTCTTCCGGCAGATGAAGGAGCTTATTGAGCGAGGATACCTCTACATCGCCCAGCCGCCTCTCTTTAAGATCTCCGAAAAAAAGAAAGAGATATATATCGGAAGCGAGGAGGAGATGCGCAACCACGTCCTCGAAAACGGGGTAGGGAAGATCACCGTGTTGACGGGAAACGGCGGGAACGTGACTGGCGGGAGGCTTCTCGCGCTCATAAAGAAGGCGATGAGGATCGAATCGGTTCTGGACAAGTTCGAAAAGGAAGAGAAGGACAGGGATATCATCCGCATCTTGGCCGGCGATCCCGCGTTCTGTATGAACGACTTCGGTAGCGAGGCCGCCCTGGCGAAGCTGGCAAAGCGGACCGCCCGCGCCGTGGGGGAGAGGGTGGCTGATTACACGATCGAAGAGGACCAGGAACACGGCGGCTATCTACTGCGGTTCCGATTGAAGAAGAACGGTCAGACCATCGTCTCCTGCATCGATAAGGATATCCTTAAGTTGCCGCGCTTTCTTGAGATTCGCGACCTCCTGAATCAAGTGAGCATAATGGGGGAGAGCCCGTACACCGTCGCAGTGAGCGAGTCGGGGGATAACGGCGAGCGGAAGACCTTGGAGCATATGGGGGCGCTGGTCGATTACGTCTTCCAGGTAGGGCAGAAAGGACTCTCTGTACAGCGGTATAAAGGTCTCGGTGAGATGAACCCGGAGCAGCTGTGGGAGACGACCATGAATCCGGACAAACGCACGCTCCTTCAGGTTAAAGTCGAGGACGCCGTCATCGCGGACGAGATCTTCACGACGCTCATGGGCGATCAGGTGGAGCCGAGAAAGGACTTTATTTACAAGAACGCTCTGTATGCGCAAAACTTGGATGTGTAGGAGAAAATCCTGAATCCCAAGCACCAATTTAAGCGACATGGATAAAATTGTTAAAAGAGGCAGGTTGGCGGATTTTGACGAAATAAGGGAGAACCGGGCCTTCTGGTTGTCCAAAACTCCCGGGGAACGAGTAGCCGCAGTAGATGCTTTAAGGAAACAACTGCATGGAAGTTCAACGGGACTTCGAAGATCTGTTCGCGTTATTAAACGCGCATAAGGTCGATTACATCATAATCGGGGCCTACGCCTTAGCATATCACGGGGCTCCCAGGTACACAGGAGATATAGACATCCTGGTACGACCCGATGAGAAGAATGCCGGTAGAATTCTCGATGCGCTCAAAGAATTCGGGTTTGATTCTCTTGGCTTAAGTCCTGATGATTTTTCGATCCCGGGACAAGTGGTGCAACTTGGTACGGCACCTGTTCGTGTCGACATTGTCACCTCCATTACGGGAGTACCCTGGGAAGAGGCATACAAGGGCAGGGCGGAGGGACCTTACGGAAAAATAAAAGTATATTATTTAGGAAAAGACCAGTTCATATCTAACAAGAGAGCTCTCGGGCGAAAAAAAGACATGGCAGACCTGGAGGCTCTGGGAGTCCTTGAATGAGGGCTCGGCTGCAGCCGGATACGCGTCCGATTCATTCGGGCGTGATGGTGAATCCGTACTCGGCGCATCCCGGTGAATGGTGGACCAGGTATTTGCCAAAAAAATTGACTATATATATCCTGCCGAAATCCCTGTACCCCGTACGGTAGACGGCGTGCAGATTTCTTAAATTGTTTTCCTCTACATAGGCAACGAATCCCTTGAAACCCCTTTGCAGAAATTCGTAAAGGGCCCTTGTACTCCTGATAACCCCCAGCCGCCGACCGCGGTAAGCTGGGTGGGTATAGCCGTGATACACATATATATATCGTGGATCGTATTTTACTTGAAGTCCGTTGCCAAGGGTCGTAGGCAAGTTGGAGAACCACGAATAGGACGCAAGGAAATCTCCGTCGAGTATCCCGTAGCATTGGTCGCCTTTCTTTAAATTGGCGCGAACCAGGCTCGTGGGCAGGGCTAATTTTTTTATTCCGGAAAAGAACAGAAGTTCATCAGCATTCAGAAATCTGCATGTGTATCCATCTGCTGGATTCAGATAGTCGGGGTTAATCTTATTGTTTGTTATGCAGCGCAGAATTTTGAAATAGACTACAGTATTAATGCCTCTCAGGGCCGCATCCTTCATTACATTCGCTATCCCGAAATATTGTATTTCCTTCTTGACGGAATCTGCGAACCCCATGTCTCAATTCCTTTCTTAATGACGTTTTTCTTATTCTGAAAAGGGGTGAGCAATTTTTGCGCCACAGGCTGGTTAGCGATGAATAAAAAACAGGAAGAGGATAGGTTCGTTTTTCCTATGATTTCCGATACCTACGAGCAGAGGCTCAGGAATTGCGCCAAATCTCGCCAATATCCAGCAGGAGTGTACAATACAATCAACAAATTATGTTGGCAGAGGCATGGCTGTTCCAAAAAAGATCGGAGTTTCTCTGAAGAGCGACAACCGGTATACTTGCGCTGGGTAGTGCAAAACTGCTATTTTTAAAAAAATATTTCAGGAGGATGAACCGTAAATGATCAAGATCAAACGTGTGTATGATAAGCCGGAGTCGTCGGACGGCGCCAGGATACTGGTCGACCGCCTGTGGCCGCGCGGATTGTCCAAAGAAACGGCCCGGATTGCTTACTGGGCAAAAGACATTTCGCCTTCGCCGGAACTTCGTAAATGGTATAGACATGACCCGGAGAAATGGGGCGAGTTCAGGAAAAGATATCATGCGGAGCTGGACGGAAACCCGGAAGGGATAACAAAACTTCGGGCTTATACAGAGAAAGAAGATGTCACATTTGTTTACAGCTCGAAGGAACAGAAAATCAATAACGCGGTAGCGTTGAAAGAATATATGGAAACGCTTGACCGGCAGCGCAGAAAAAAGTTCTGAGTTCAGATAGAGATGGCCATGTAATCATTTTTGACGCGCATGCCATTAAAATGGCATTGGCTTGAGATAATCCCGCCGATTAGTCCGCTCACTGCCTATTAAAAACTCCTAATTCCTTGCAATTGTTGAGGTAATGCGAAGGCGGCATTCAAGGGAATATTCCTTCGGAATGGCATGATAAATGCTAATCCAAGGTGATTCTGCCGTCTATCGCTCACTCTGAAAGCGCAATCGACGATTCCGCCGATTGACAATAATATCTGCTGCTACGGACGATGGCACTAAAAGGATATTCAGAACTTCTGTCTTCTAAATCCTCGGAGATACCGGGAATTGAAACATATGGCCCCGGTGAATTCTTATTTCCCCGCATTTCAACAAATTCCCCACGCCTCATAGAAAAAGAACAGAAACAATCGACTCCATCATCAGTCTACGAGATCTTTGAAAAGTGGGACCGGGAAAAGAGGAGGAATTTAACACGACATTGTGCACGGGGTTGAGACCATTTCCATCAGGAGGATTTTTTGTCGTGGACAGCAAGAGCACCGGAAAGAGAAAGGCACGGGAGAAACTTGTAGAAGAGCTGAAATCCTGCCGTCGTCGTGTGCAGGAACTGGAACAAGCGCTGGTGGAGCTGAAAGATGCCCGGCAAGTCCCGGGCAAGAGCGAAGAACGCTTACGCCGTGAAAAGGTGGAGGAGGAGCTTGTTCGGTCGGAAGAAGAATATCGCATCCTGGTGGAAACGATCAACGAGGTCATTTATGAAACAGACGAGAACGGCATAGTGACTTTTGTCAGTTCTTCTGCAACCGGTCTCAAGGGGTACGAGCCGTCGGATATTGTCGGCAGGCATATCACCGATTTCGTCTACCATGAAGACATCCCGCGTTTGCTGGAGATGTATCAGAAGATACTGGTCGGTCCGATTCCGCCCAACGAATACCGGTTGATTCTCAAGTCGGGCGGGTTGCTCTGGGTGCAGGCCTCCAGCCGGGCGATTTTTGAAGGAGAGAGGTTCAAGGGGCTGCGGGGAACCCTTATGGACATTTCCGAACGTAAGCGGGCCGAGCGGGCGCAACGGGAGAGCGAGACGAAATACAGGGAACTGGTCGAGTTTCTGCCGATAGCGATCTTCGAGACCGATCTGCAGTGCAATGTGACTTCCGCCAACCCCGCCGCCCTGGATATATTCGGGTATGGACAAGGCGATATAAGCCGGCGCCTCAATGGATTTCATATGGTCGTTTGCCAGAATCCGGGCAGGATCCCGGCGAAATTCGAGGAGGTGTTGAGGGGGGAAAGAACAGGCGGAGCGGAATGCATGGGAATCAGGAAAGACGGCAGTGTTTTCCCCGCCGTGATTTACGCAAGCCGCATCATGCGCGGGGAAACCCCTGTGGGAGTGAGAGGGGCCGTCATTGACCTTACCGAGCGCAAGCGCGCGGAGGAGGCGGTGTGGGAGAGCGAAGAACGGTTCCGGCAGTTGGCGGACTCAACGTATGAGGGAATATTGATTCACGTGGAAGGTGAAATTCTGGATTTCAATCAATCCTTCTTAAGGATGGTCGGTTACGAGCCCCATGAAGCCATTGGAAAGAATGTGCTGGATTTCATTCCACCGCAATTCAGGCAATCCACTTTAAACATGATGCAGTCGCAGTATGAGAATTCTTTTGAGATATCGGTCAACAGAAAAGACGGGACGCTTATTTCAGTGGAAGTGCATGGAAGAAGGATTACGCACAGGGGCAGGCAGGTAGGGGTCATTGCACTTCATGACATCACCGAGCGCAAGCGCGCGGAAGAAGAGCATCAACAACTTGAGAAGCGGCTTCAGCAGGCCGAGAAAATGGAGGCGCTGGGGGCGCTGGCCGGAGGGGTGGCGCATGACTTGAACAACGTATTGGGCGTTCTTGTGGGATACTCGGAGCTTCTTTTGCTGTATCTTCAGGAAGGGGACCCTTTGCGTGAATACGCGTTAAATATTCTACAGTCCGGCCGGAGAGGAGCCGCTATCATTCAGGACCTGCTGACGCTGGCCAGAAGAAGTGTGGCGGTTTCGGATGTGGTGAGCCTCAACTCGGTGGTTTTGGACTATCTCAATACGCCGGAGTTCGAGAAGCTGAAAATGTATCATCCCCATGTAACGATCAAGACCGATCTCGAGAAAGACCTGTTGAATATAGAAGGATCTCCGGTTCATCTGGGCAAGACCGTGATGAACCTGGTGTCCAATGCCGCGGAATCCATCACGGACCAGGGCCAGGTAACAATCCGGACGGAGAACCGCTATCTCGACAGGCCAATCCGGGGCTATGATGACGTGAAGGAGGGTGATTATGTGGTTCTGACTGTTTCCGACAACGGGCAGGGTATCTCGCCGGCCGACATTGGAAAGATATTCGAGCCTTTTTATACGAAAAAGGTCATGGGCAGGAGCGGAACAGGACTGGGATTGGCCGTGGTCTGGGGCACCGTGAAGGATCATGGCGGGTATATTGACGTGCAAAGCGAAGAAGGCAAAGGAAGCTCCTTTGCGCTCTATTTTCCGGCTACCAGGAAGCCGCTCGCCCGGGATAAAGAGGAGGTTTCTCCGGAGTTGTACAGGGGCTGCGGGGAATCGATCCTGGTGGTGGACGATGTGGAGGGGCAGAGGGAACTCGCCGCGAGCATGCTGATGAGACTGGGCTACAGGGTCCATTCCGTCTCTAGCGGGGAAGAGGCCGTGGAATATTTAAAGATCAATAAAGTGGATCTGCTGGTGCTGGATATGATAATGGACCCGGGGATTGACGGTTTTGAAACATACCGGCAGGCAACTCAAATCAGGCCGGGGCAAAGAGCCGTGATTGTCAGTGGTTTTTCCGAGACGGAGAGGGTGAAGATGGCCCGGGATTTAGGTGCGGGGGCATATGTGCAAAAGCCTTATAGTCTGGAAAAAATCGGCATGGCCGTTCACGAGGAACTTCGCAAGAAGGGCTCCTGATGCTTATGGACTATCTTATGCAAACGCTGAGGACCTGCTTAAAGTCCGTCCAGCCCTTCACGACTTTCTGCACGCCATCCTGTAGCAGTGTACGCATTCCCTCCGATACGGCGGTCTCCCGGATCAGTTCCACCGGTTCGCGTTTCGCGATCATCCTTTTGATCCGATCCGATGTCACCAGCAGCTCGTGGATCGCCATTCTCCCGCGGTAACCGGTATTGTTACATGCATCGCATCCTCCGGGGCGGAAGAGCCGGAAATCATCGTTCATGGTGATATTAAGTTCAGAAAACAGGTGCTCACCGTAATAATGGATCATCCCTTCCAATTCTTCGGCGGAAGGGCGGTAGGGTACCTTACATTTACAGAGAGTCCGCACGAGGCGCTGCGCGAGGATGGCAAGGAGAGAATCAGCGAAATTGAAAGGATCGATACCCATATCAAGAAGTCTCACGATTGTTTCGGGTGCGCTGTTTGTGTGAAGCGTGCTCAGTACTAGATGGCCGGTCAGCGACGCCTCGACCGCGATCTTGGCCGTTTCGAAATCCCTCATCTCTCCCACCATGATGACATCCGGATCGGCCCGGAGAAAGGCGCGCATCGCATTGCTGAAATCGAATCCGATCTTGGGATTGACTTGAACCTGACGCAATCCTTCCTGAGTGATTTCCACAGGATCCTCGGCGGTCCAGATTTTCATGTCGGGCGTGTTGATATGGTTCAGGGTGCCGTGCAGGGTCGTGGTTTTTCCTGAACCCGTCGGACCTACGACAAGGATTATTCCATAAGGCTTCTCCAGTACTTTGAGGAATGCGGAATAATTATGCTGGGACATGTTCATCTCGTCCAGCTTCATGGCTTCGCCCTTCGCCAGGATGCGCATTACGACATCCTCCACATTGCCTTGCGTCGGAATAGTCGCAACACGCAACTCGATCTCGTGTCCTCCGGGCTTCCTGAATCTGATTTTTCCGTCCTGGGGAAGCCGGCGCTCGGTGATATCCAGGTTGGACATTATCTTCACCCGTGATACCACAGGGGCCCGATAGCTGAAGGGAACGGTTTGATAATGGACACAGTCACCGTCGATGCGGAATCTTATATCCAATGTTTTTTTTCCGGTGTTCGGCTCAATGTGGATATCAGATGCCTTCCGCGCGTCTGCATCGATGATGATCTTGTTGACGAGCTGGGTGATAACGCTGTCGGATTCCGACAGAAGCTCCTCGTCCTCCTCGTCTTCCTCGTAAACTTCCAGGCGGTCGAGCATATCCGAGATGGACTCCTCGCTTTCGCCCTCCCGGTAGAAGAGATCGATGTATCTTAAAATATCTTCTTTCAGAGCCACGCAATACTCGACAGACCTGATCTTCAGAAGGTTCTCTATCGTATCCCTTTTCAGTATGTTGTCGGGATCATCAACCAGAACTCTTGTTTTTCCGTTGACTTTTTCGAGAGGAATCCATAGCTCGCGCCGGAGGTACTCCCGTCGCAACTTTCTCAGAATATCGACGGGAGCAGGCCGGCGCTCGTTGAAAGAAATAAACGGGCAACCATAATATTCTTCCAATGATTTGCCTATATCGTTCTTGGATATCCGGAATTTCTTCATCAGGTATTCTTCCACGGTCTGATTCGCCCTGTGTGCTTCAACCCAGGAAGCGTTCAGCTCCTGTTCCTTGATCAAGCCGTGGTCGAGAAGATAATCGAATCTTGTCTTTCGATTTTCCGCCGACTTTTGCTGATTGTAAAGGGCTATGCCCAGCGCCTCGGCGATTTCCTGGAGCAATACCGGCTCCTCATCCATGAATCTGCCGGGGCGGTCCTTCTTGTTTATGATCTCGAGGACACCCATCAATTCTCCGTTATGAATAATGGGTGCGGCCATGACTTGTCTTGTTCGAATGCCCGTCTTTTTATCCGCCAGGACATTGTGACTCAGACCCCGGTGAATGCTTTCCAACTCCTCTTTATTGTAAGCATCTGCGACATTGACCGCCTTTTTCGTATAAGCCACATGACCGGGAATGCTCCGGCTGTCGATGGCCAGTCTGATATCGCCCGCCTTTCCGCCTGAAGCGGCCGCAGTGTATATTTCTTTTTTCAGACGATCCGCGGCGTAGATGCGGACGACCTCGGTGTCAAACAGGCCGAGAATCTTGTCTTTTGCAAGTGTAAGGATCTGTCTGGTGTTCCGTGCGGAATGAATGGAACTGGTGATGTCCTGCAAGGCCCTTTGCAGGCGAAGAATCTCCTGCAATTCCGCTATCTGCTCATCTTGTTTTTGCATGTAATCGACCATGCCTTTGCCTTCGGATTGCTGTATTCCGAAACAGGTATCGGACCTGGATGTGAAGTGTCGGGCTTGCAAATCTCAGGAAGACATTTCTTCGGCGCTGAGCGGCATGACCGCCGCTTTTTCAACACCCGCCGGCTCGCGGGTAAAAACGATCATGAAGGGGATATGTCCGCCCGGCAAGACCTTGTCATTTGAAAGTCCCCCCGGGGGATTGGACAGGATAAGCCTGATCTCCTCCTCGCTTAATCTGGCAAGCTGTTCATAAGGAATGAGATTGCCGCAGTAGGATACCCGGGCGGTCAACAGCTCTTTCCGGGCATTGTACAGAAATCCTATGACCCTGATCTTACCGAGCGGAAGTGTTGTCACATTTACCGCATTCCCCTCGATGATCCTGATACTGCCGAGAAAATCGTTACGTATTATATATTGTTTCATATCCGCCACTTTCAACTGAGCGGCGGCGGAAGTCGCCTGCTTCTGTTCACTTTCCAGGAATCGGTCAATAACGGGAATATTCGTCGCGATCCAATGGACGGTCTGATAGCCTGCTTCTGGATTTATCCATAGATATGCTTGAAGCGTAGCTGCAAATATAATGAACAGGATGCCGGACCTTTTCCAGCTTCCCCAAGCCATTTTCCTGGTCTCGCCTTGAGGAGGTTTTTCAATGGGAGTCTTCCTCTTTTCCGCCTTCTTTCCGGTTTCCCCCTCTATTGCGCCGGCAGATGCCGGGATCTCCGTTTTTTCTTTTCCGGAGTGAGTGACCGTCTCGGCCGTTTCTCCGGCGATCACGGAAACGGAATTTTTCTCCGGCGGTTCGGCCGGCTCCTCCGGAGAAGAGAATCTTGACAGGAAAATATCCAGCTCCTGCTTATCACGAAGTAAGTCGAATAATTCATTCTGAATGGTCATTGTTCAACCTTCTTTGTTGCTCGGTATTGTGCCAGCAGCAGTTGCGATTCCATCTGAAATTTCAGTCCCTCTGCTCTCATGGGTGGATGCCCGAACGGATGTCTGCAATTCAGTCCGGATGGTGTACTGGCATGTTTTGCATACGAACACGAGCATGAATTCGAGTACTTTTCCGCCGATTTGTTCGATCTCAATAATGTATCTTTCCCCGCATTCCTCGCAGAAGATGATCATGCCCGGCGTCTATCCTCGTTCCACGTCTGCAATTCGGCGCGAATAGCGCCGAACTCCTCACGAATCGCCTTCTTGATTTCGACAAGGGCATATGCGAGCGCCTCGTGTTGCGTCATTTCCCGGATCGCAGCCAGAGTGCTGTCCGCATCGGTTACGGATTCATTCATGACGGGAGCTTGGACGGCATCGCGAACCACCGCCTTCTTTTTCGGCAGAATGGCCGATTGGGCGATTTCAGCATCCCGGGCACCCGCCTGGACCTGCATTTCCGTTTCCGGCTTGAGCGGTAAGACTTCCTGTTCCGGCTTTGCCGCAGTCGCATTCAGGTCGACTTTATCCACCCATTCTTTATACCTGTCGATATTTTCAAGCAGAACCGCACGCCTCTCAGTCGCTTTCATATTGCGTGACAGTATAATGCGCTCGAGATCATCGTATATGGACATGAGTAGGAGAATAGACCCGGGGTCGGCATCGTTGCCCTTTACTCTGATATACCTGCCCAGAAAACGGAGGGTCAGGAGGAATCCGATGGCGGTCTGGTCGTCTGAAAACACGGAGATTAACCGGGTGGTTTCATCGTCGAATTTCGCCAACGTTGCGGCGTCGATCTCCCATTCCAGCGACAGAACAATGCTTTTCAAGTCCTTTATGGGAGAAAGAAGGACCGGCCTGGATGTGGTCAGCTCGCCGAAGATTTTTTCAAAACGATCCTCCTTTTCTTCCAGGGTATCAGCCGGGCGGGGCGCCTCTCTCACAGTTTCAATCCCGGCAAAAGAGACCTCCGGCGCGCCGCCTTCCTCGGAGCGGGAATCGAGTTGCATTTCTATTTCCCGGGCGCGAGGAGTCTCTTTGTCTGACGCTGTTGCCGCAACAGCGGGAGGAGTTGCATCAATGTCTATTTCAAGGCGCCCGTATTCGATTCCGGCGGAGATATCCTTCAGATGATCCTGCCCTGCGGATGATAATGAGACCTTCGGATGTGCAGTGTTCTCTTTATCTTCCCCGAAGAGGACATTTAGGCGGTTTTCTATTTCGCGAACGAATGGGGATTCTTTGTTCATTTCCGTTTTCACCTGTTCAGTTCTTCCTCCAGATAAGCCATTGTGGCCGCGATGATCTTTTTCAGGGTGGGAACTACATTATAGCCTTCGACGGCGCTGGCTTCGAAAGAAGGTGCTTTCAGACTGCTGTTGAGGTCTTTTTCCAGTATATTCACATCCAGTATATCCATTCCCTGCTGCGCCAGATCTCTCTTATTGTATTGCATGACCAGGGGCATCTTGAAGATATCTTTCCTGTACAAGGCGAGGTTTTCCTGGAGATTATTCAGAGAGTTAAGATTGGCATTCCTTCGCTCCACGGCCGAGTCCGCGACGAAAACAACGCCGTCCACACCCTTGAGGACCAGCCGCCTCGTGGAATTGTATTTAACCTGTCCGGGCACGGTATATAATTGTATTTTCACGTCGTATCCCTGAATTTTTCCTATATCGAACGGAAAAAAATCAAAGAAAAGAGTCCTGTCGCCGTCTGTTTTTACAGAAACCATTTCGGAATGGATCTGATTGCGGCACCTATTGTAAATGCACTCCAGATTGGTCGTCTTGCCGCACCTGCCTGGCCCGTAATAAACTATTTTCGCCTGTATGATCCTGTCTTTCAGGTTGATAAAAGCCAAAAGAACCACCTCTTCGATGAGGATGCTTTCCATTCATTTGATTACCAGGACCCCGAGCAGCTCATTGATGACCTCGGCTACCTTCAATCTGAGAAATCCCAGGGAAACCTGATTAGTGAAAATATTGATCAGTAGAAAATTGTTGTTGACTTTGCTCAGATGGATATTTTCCCTCTCTCCTTTGTGAAACAGAAGCGAGAATTCATCCTCTCCCAGGATCTTGGCCATGCTGCTCATGGCGCCGAAGTTGGCGGCGGCAAGGGCCGCCAGCGAATATACATCCCGTATGTCGCTTCCGTTATTGACTACGGCGATAATGTTTCCGGCTGTGTCGATCAGCATTGCGCTTTGGGCTCCGATGTCGATCAGGTTCTCCTTCAATGTGTGATGAATCCTGTCAAGTTGTCTCTGGCCCAGCATCAAGTTCATTGTCTGTTCGCCCTTGTTTGTTCAAAAAGGATTGCCGGAAAATCGGAAATTCACGACGGCCATCTGGAGAGTATCACGTATTCTTGTTTATGATGTCGTTTGCTACGGCTTTCAACTTGCTGATGATCTCTTCCGTGTCCCTGAGCGCCATAGCCTCTTTCATGGAAATTCCCGTTTTGCTGGCGAGTTCCAATCTGCCTTTCAAGCCTGTCTGCTCCGTGACGATCTCAAATATGCGCACCAGTTTCTCCCCCATCGCTTTCTCCTCCTTTATTGAGCGGCTTCGTCAAACGACGAAAAATGATATTCGAAAGTCTTGATAAGCCGGGGCACAATTACATGTAAGAAGAGACCCAACTCCATCTTTTCCCTGCTGAATATAATGCCCCAATGGTAACGGCCGAAAAGCAGAGCAATCAGGGCCAGGTTGCTTTTGAGATCCAGCAAATAGTATCGCCCGAGCGACTCGAAAGAGCCTCCCGGCAATATCCTCCGCAAAGAACCGGCCAGCTTATGAAAAAGACCCGCGGTTGCCTGTGCGCCATGGCAACCGGCCATGATTTTTCCGGCCGCTGCATCTATAATAGCTGTGCCTATCAGTGCCGGCCCCATGTCTCTTTCCAGGGTCGTCAGGCACTCTGTCCAATTCGTATTATGATAGCGATCCTGATATGAGGCCGCTCCCTCTTTGTCCGGTTCTATGGACGCAATTTTGTCTGTGTATTTTTCCCGGCTATCTTCGGACGGCTCTGCTTTGCCGGTGTCGTCAGCTTTCTTTTCATCAATGCGCTTGGAACTCTCCATCAGCAGCAGCATGAGATTCTTGCTGATTCTTTTCGCGATGTTCGCGGTATCAGACAGGTGTCTTATATTAAACCTCGCATTCTCCCATGATATCATCTCCAGCGCGGCTTCTTCATTCTTCAGGACGCCGCATTCTGCACTGTAGAGAGATCCCGATATGAAATAGAAATGCCCCTCCCGATTATTTGTCGGGTTATAAACATCCAGCAGGCAGGTTTGTTGATCCATCGCGATAACCTGCAGGAAACTGCTCAGCGAAAAGCCGGCCAAAGGCCATCTGTATAGTCCTCTCCTGCCTGATCGAGCGGGAAAATTCTCACCTTTGTTATCAACAATCAGTTTTATATTATTCGTCGCCGGCATTTTTGTTGTCCCTCTGTGGAAACGGGTTTAATCGGACTTTTCCCGTGATGCTGTCATTTAAGCTTTCCTCTGTGATTTTCATAAACGTCTGTCGCCGCATATTTGAATTTATTCACCAGATCTTCCGTATCCTTGAGAGTCATCGCTTCTTTCATGGAAATTCCGGTCATGCTGGCGAGTTCCAGTCTTCCTTTCAACCCGGTCTGCTCTGTGACAATCTCAAATATGCGTAGCAGTTTCTCTCCCATTGCTTCTCCCTATGATACAATTGCATCTTCGAAGGCATTGACGATTTTGGGCAGAATAACATTCAACAGGAGCCCCAGTTTTGCTTTCTGGGTGTCGATGGCAATTCCCCACTGGTAGTCACCGAAAGGAAGAAACAAAATACCTTTATTTCCGGCAAGATCCAGATAGTAGAACTTTCCCAGCGGCGGATAGCCCTGAGAGAGCGCCTCTTGAATGGAGTTGGTCAATTCGCTGAACATTGTCGCCGCTCCGGGCTTCGAGTGTTCCGTCGCGATAAGTGTCTGCGCATCCGCCGTAGAGACGATACTGGATGCGACAAGGCCTTCTCCAAGGTCCTTTTTCAAAATCTCCATACAATCATTGAGCTTTTGAATATTCATATACGCCTCCTCATTCGTGATGGAATTCCACTATTTTTCCATATGTGTTTTCAACAGGTGATGATTTCAATATCGGCAAGCGCCGATCCGCACAATGTGATCACCGTCACATAAAATCTCGTATTTCGAACCCGATTGATCTCGTAAAAAGTCTGAATTGTCACCCTGAGCTTGTCGAAGGGCTCAGCATGACACCATGCACTGATCCTTACTTTTTACGAGATCATCAAATTTGCGATGCTCAAAAAATCTTGGGTTTAGAATTCGATCGGGGACGCGTTCCGGTCAGGATATGCTAAAAGGATAAAAGGTAGGACCTCAAGTTGGCTTTCCTGTTTTTCAAATTGAGTTTCTTTCTGATATTGTCCCGGTGAAAGTCGATAGTCCTGGCCGATGAGTTGGTCAACTTCGCTATCTCTTTGGTTGTACGCCCTTCCTTAATGAAATTGATTATCTGGATTTCTCTGGGGGTGAGATTGGGGTATTTCAGGGACAGGTTGCGAAGAAAAGGAGAGATAACCTCGTTGACATTCGATTCGAGGATATTCAACTGGTTCAACTGATGGCTGTCGATCCGCGTCATCTTGAGCTTATCGATATACGGCAGGATGAGCTCCTTCATATTATAGAGGACTTTTTCTTCCAGTTCGGCCCTGTCTTCTTCCCTGTGCTTGAGCAGGACTTTCAGGGCCATATTCGCTTCTTCAAGGTTGCGGGATTTTTCTTCCAGCTCGCGCTCTCTCCGTTTCAGCGCTTCCTCCATTCTCTTGCGCTCGGTGATGTTGCGCGCAATGCCCTGAATGGATACCGGAATCCCTTTTTCCCGCACGAGCCGGGTATTGACCTCCACCCAGACAGCCTCCCCCCCTTTTGTATATGTCAGGAGTTCCTGGGGATCGGAGTCTTCTTTGCCCTCGAGTTTCTTTTGTAAAATATTCCGGGCGGTGGGAAGGTGGTTCTTATCGACAAATTGATTTATATTGAGGCCCAGCATCTCTTCCGGAGAGTAACCATAAGTCTTTGCCGTGGAGGCATTGCACGACAGAACGTTCCCTTTGAAATCCAGAAAATATATCATGTCGTTGGCATTTTCAAAAAGCTCGCGGAACTTCTGCTCTGACTGCCTCAGGGCTTCTTCAGCTTTCCTGCGCTCGGTCATATCCGTCACGATCTCGACTATTCCGGTAAGGAACCCTTCTTCATCCCGGACGGGATAGCTGCGCAGGACCCATATTTTTCCGTAGGATGAAAAATCGTCGACTTCGTGGGGCTCGCCGGTTTCCAGGGTCCTTTGTGCGGGGCAGATGCTGCACGCTTTACTTCTGTTATGAAGCCCCGTATAGCAGTACCTTCCATCAAGCTCCCCGGGCTTGAGCCTGAATGCCTTGTGCATGGCCTCATTCGCCCAGATAACCCTCAAGTCTGTATCAAGGTAGAGCACGAGCTCGGACATGGCGTCCAGAATAACGGATTTCTCCTGCTCCGATTTGCTCAGCTTCTGGTATTTTCGCCTGATCTGCCGTTTGTTTTTTTCGGATTTCGACAGTCGCTGTTTAAGTTCAGCAGACTCTGCCATGGCCTTTCCTCAATAACCGTCATCGGCGTTTTGGGGTGCCCATTTATATACCAAATACAGGGAAACGAATTCCAGACAATTTCTAAAAAGAACCGGATGGGCTGCCGCTCCTGGAGGAATATTTCGCGGAGGAGCTTATGTGCGGCTTGAGATCGCTTTTGAATTCAGCTTCAGAAGGTCGCAAGGGGAATCAATCAGATAATCCGGGCAGGCTCGTTTGAGCCTCTCTCTGGAATGCCAGCCCCAGGTAACCGCCACTGTATGCACTCCCGCCATTTTCGCCTCCCTTATATCGCCGGTGGTGTCGCCGACATAGTAGGTCGATTCTTTCCGAATTCCGAACAGGTCCATGGCATGGGCGATTTTGTCTATCTTGCTGAACATGAACTCATATCCGAAGATATGCTCGAAATAAGAATCGATATCCTTGAAAATAAGGCGGATGGCGAAAGAGGAATTCGATGAAACAATAGAGAGGCGGTGGCCCTTTTTAAGTTCTATAAGGACCGGCAGCAGACTGTTATGCGGCCTGACAAGCTCATAGTTCAGGGTCGGCGCAATGCAAGCTGATGCGGCTGTAAATGCCTTTATGTCGACGCCCTTTTTCTCGATGCCTTCGTAGAAATTTTCTTCGAAAAGGGCCAGAAAATCGGTGCGGTTGCGGATAGGCTCAGCCCCGATTTTTTTCAGACACAGGTTTACGGCCGATTCGTACAGATCGAGCGAGTCGACCACAACTCCATCAAAGTCGAAAAGAAATAGTCTGTTCATTCCCGATCCTCTCAGCTTCCTGTCTTCCTAACTTTCCCTCGTGCGGAAGCCTTCAGAAGGACCTCCCGAATGTTTTTCTTGAAGGGTTTCCTGATTATGCCCCGTTCAGTGATAATAGCTGTGATGTAACGGCTGTCTGTAACATCGAAAGCCGGATTATATACCGCCACCCCGTCCGGAGCCGTTCTGACAGACTGGAAATTAGACACTTCTTCTGCACTCCTTTCCTCTATGGGTATTTCATCCCCGCTTCCGATGGAAGCGTCAAAGGTGGAAAGGGGCGCCGCGATATAAAAGGGAATCCGGGTCTCCTTCGCCAGCACGGCCAGTGAATATGTCCCGATCTTATTGGCCGTGTCGCCGTTAGCGGCGATGCGGTCGGCCCCCACGATCACGAGGTCGACTTTTCCCTGTTTTATAAGGAACCCGGCCATGTTGTCCGTGATAAGGGTCGTGGGTATATTGTCTTTCATGAGTTCCCATGCCGTAAGTCGCGCCCCCTGAAGGACCGGACGGGTTTCATCGACATAAACCCGTATTTTCTTCCCCTCTTCCACGGCGGCTCTGACGACCCCAAGAGCAGTGCCGTAGCCCGCTGTTGCCAGCGCCCCGGCATTACAGTGCGTCAGGATATGATCCCCGTCATGAATAAGCCGCTTTCCCTGATCCCCGATCCGCATGTTGATGGCGATATCTTCCTCGCCTGTTCGAATCGCCTCGGCTACGAGGACGCGCTTCAACTCCTGCACGTCAGCCCCGGCTGCAAGATTATCCTCGAAGCACTTTTTCATCCTTTCAATTGCCCAGAACAGGTTTCTGGCGGTTGGGCGGCTTGCGGAAAACTCTCCGCAAATCCCATGGAGTTTTTTTTTCAGGTCACAGGCCCTTTTCGAAGGGATTTCCCGGACGCCGAGCGCGATTCCCATGGCTGCAGCAACACCTATGGCGGGGGCACCTCTGACGGTGAGGTCTTTAATGGCGTGTATGACTTCACGGTATGTCCGGCAGGTGATATACCGCTCTTCCAGGGGCAGTGCCTTCTGGTCTATCATGACGACCGCATCGTCTTTCCAGAATATCGTCCGGATCATAAGGCGGAAAGCATTTTCTTCAGCAATTCGTTGACCAGAGCCGGATTGGCCTTCCCGCAGGTCTCCTTCATGACCTGTCCGACGAAAAAACCGAACAGTTTCTCTCTGCCCGCCCGGTATTGCTTAAGCTGTACCGGATTGGCCGCAATGACCCCGGCAACAACCTTCTTCAGGGCATCCTCATCCGTAATCTGAACAAGGCCCCTCTCCTCGATGATCACCGCCGGGCTCTTCCCGGTCCGGTACATTGTTTCGAACACTTCTTTGGCTATCTTCCCACTGATAGTCCCGTCTTCTATGAGGTTGATCATTTCCGCGAGACCTTCCGGCCGCACAAGCGATTCTTTAATGTTTTTCTTCTCCTCGTTGAGAAAGCGCAGAAAATCACCCATGATCCAGTTGCTCGCGATTTTGGGTTTTCCTGTAAGCCTGACTGTCTCTTCGTAGAAATCGGCCAGGGCTTTGGCGGATGTCAGGACCACCGCATCGTAAGGAGGAATTCCAAAATCCCTGACGAACCTCTCCCGTCTTTCCAGGGGAAGCTCGGGAAGAGATCTTTTTATTTGCGCGATCCAGGCTTCGTCAGTAACCACAGGTACCAGATCCGGATCCGGAAAATACCGGTAGTCATGGGCCTCTTCTTTGCCCCGCATGGAAATTGTTGCACCCTGGGATTCATCCCACAACCGGGTTTCCTGGACGATCTGTCCGCCCCCTTCCAGCACATACTGCTGTCTCTTGATCTCGTACTCGAGGGCGCGCTGGACATTCCTGAAAGAGTTCATGTTCTTCAGCTCCGTACGGGTGCCAAACGGTTCCTGTCCTTTGGGTCGGATCGATACGTTGGCATCACAGCGGAAGCTCCCCTCTTCCATATTCCCGTCGCAGATCTCCAGATATACTAGTATTTCGTGCAGCCTCCTCAGGTATGCCGATGCTTCCTCGGGGCTCCGCAAGTCAGGCTCGCTCACGATCTCTATGAGAGGCACGCCGGTTCTGTTGAAATCCACGTAGCTTGAAGGTGCGTATTCGTCATGAAGCAGCTTGCCCGCATCCTCTTCCATATGAATACGGATAATCCCGATGCGTTTCCGGGCGCCGTCTATTTCCAGATCTACATACCCTTTTTCAGCCAGAGGCTTGTCATACTGGGATATCTGGTATCCTTTGGGGAGATCCGGGTAAAAGTAGTTTTTCCGGGCGAAGACATCCTCAGAATTGATCCGGCAGTGCGTCGCGAGCGCCATCTTTATGGCAAATTCCACCACCTTCCTGTTTAGAACGGGCAAAACCCCGGGCATGCCGAGACATATCTGGCAGGTATGGCTGTTTGGCGTGGCCCCGAATTTCGTGGAGCAGCCGCAGAATATTTTGGAATCGGTCAGCAATTGGGCATGTACTTCCAGTCCGATGACGGCTTCATATTCCATTAAAGATCAGGCCTCCTCTTCTCTAATTTCGAATGCCTTTCATAAGCCGAGGCGATCTGAATAAGTTTACCCTCCTGAAAATGACCGGCGAGGAACTGCAAACCGATGGGAAGACCCGTCCCGCTGTAACCGCACGGAACGGAGATGCCGGGTATCCCGGCCAGGTTCGCCGATATTGTAAATATATCCGATAGATACATCTGCAGGGGATCATCAGTCTTTTCTCCGACCTTGAAGGCCGGCGTGGGGGTCGTCGGAGTCACAACGACATCGCACTTCCGGAAGGCATCTTCAAAATCCCTCTTGATGAGGGTCCGTACCTGGGAGGCCTTTCTGTAATACGCGTCGTAATAACCGGACGAGAGGGAATAAGTTCCCAGCATGATCCTTCGCTTGACTTCCGCTCCGAACCCCTCCGAACGGGTTTTCTTATACATCTCGAGGAGGTCTCTCGCATCTTTTGCTCTGTAACCGTATTTCACGCCATCGTAGCGGGCCAGATTCGAGCTCGCTTCCGCCGGCGCGATAATATAATACACGGCCAGGCAGTATTCCGTATGGGGAAGCGATATATCCACGCATTCCGCACCGAGCGATTCGAGTACCCCGATAGCCTTCTTTACGGCGGAGAGGACCTCCGGATCGATTCCTTTGATGAAATACTCCCTTGGAATTCCAAGGGTCCAGCCAGAGATATCCTTTCCGGTAAAAGATCTGTAATCAGGCACATCGACGGGAACTGACGTGGATTCCATGGGATCGTATCCGGCGATTGCGTTCATCATAATCGCACAATCTTCCACATCTTTTGCAAAGGGCCCGATCTGATCCAGGGATGATGCGAAAGCGATCAGACCGTAACGGGAAACGCGGCCATAAGTCGGTTTCATTCCGACAACCCCGCAAAGCGCCGCCGGCTGCCTTATAGAGCCGCCGGTATCTGAGCCGATCGCGGCTATGCATTCGTCGGCAGCCACCGCAGAAGCGGAACCGCCGCTTGATCCTCCGGGGATTCTCTCAAGATCCCACGGGTTTTTTGTCAAACCGAAATATGAAGTCTCCGTTGATGACCCCATCGCGAATTCATCCATATTTGTCTTACCCACGAAAACGGCTCCCGCGGCCTTCAATTTCTTCACTACGGTGGCATCATAAGGAGGAATGTAGTTGTAGAGGATCCTGGAGCCGCAGGTAGTCTTTATCCCCTTTGTACACAGGATGTCTTTCAGAGCCACAGGGATTCCAGTGAGGGGCCTGATTTCTCCCCGCCGGATCGAGCCGTCGGCAACCCGTGCTTCCTCCATCGCGCTATCCTTCAGAAGCGTAATATAGGAATGGACTTTCCCTTCAACCGCTTCGATCCTGCGGAAAACGGATTCCGTCACTTCTCGAGAGGTTATTTCACCCCTTTTGAACAGATTCTGCAATTCGTGAATGGTCAGACGATATAACTCCATAGTCTCTCATGAAAGCTTTCTGGTTTTAAATTCGAGCCCCTTTCATTCGATCACCTTGGGGACTCTGAAACAATTTCCCTTCTCTTCAGGCGCATTTGCAGTAGCCTCTTCCGGAGCGAGGGATTCCCAGACCTTGTCCTCTCTGAATGCGTTGTTCAGGGCAATGGCATGCGTCTCCGGCGTTACGCCCACGGTATTGACGCTGTTGAGTTTCTCCATGTATCCGAGGATGCTGTTTAATTGCAATGTAAACTTCTTTTTTTCTTCTTCGGTGAAATCGAGCCTTGCCAGGTGAGCCACGTACTCGACTTCTTCTTTTGTGATCTTCAATTCCTGAAACCTCCTTTTATGTGAAGGCAATTGAAAAAAAGCAAAAAACATCTCCCGATTCATGCCGGGTGCATAAACAAGGCAGGGAGGCCAAGGCCTCCCGCTCGGTTCACTTTCGCCGTAATGGCGTCACAGGATTTTTACGAGCTCAGCGACTTCCAGAAAGGCTTGATCTGATCGATAACCGAACCCAGAATCTTGTTTATTGCAGGATTCGCCGATTCTTCCAGCCTGACAAGCTCTTCTTCCGATTTATTCGTATCGTCTCTCATTTCAGCCAGCACGGCCTTTACGGATTCCGTCAGGCCGCCCACATGATAACCGCCTTCCAGAACAACCGCGAATCTCCCCTCGCAGCATGTTTGCGCAATATTCATCAGCGCCCTTGCCAGGGTGGCAAATCCCTTCGGAGTCACTTTCATTCCTCCCAGCGGATCCTGATAATAGATATCGAAACCGGCTGAAAGGAGGACCAGTTCAGGCTTGAATTCAAGAGCTACAGGCGTCAGAACGGTTCTGAAAATTTTCAGATATTCGGCGTCACCCGGTCCTCTCGACAGGGGAACATTGATCGTGAACCCGAGCCCTTTTCCCCTTCCTATTTCGTGCAGACTGCCGGTCCCGGGGTAAAAAGGATACTGGTGGGTGGAAAAATATATTACACGTGGATCTTCGTAGAATGAGTGCTGAGTGCCGTTGCCGTGGTGAAGGTCCCAATCTACAATCAGGATTCTCTTCAGCCCGTAATTCTTCATCGCGTACATGGCGCCGATCGCCATATTATTGAAAAGGCAGAAACCCGCCGCCCGGTTTGATTCGGCATGGTGGCCCGGAGGTCTGACAAAGGCAAAGGCGTTCCGGACATCTTTTTTCATTACTGCGTCTACGGCATTGCAGAATCCTCCGGCCGCGAGCAGGGCGGTCTCGTAAGATTCGGGCGATGTCTCAGTATCCGGATCGAGATAAGAATGGCTCAAATTAGCCGTCCTGGCGACCAGCTCAATATATTCGGGATCATGGATCAATTGTATTTCATCAATTGATGCATGCCGGGGCTCGATTTCAACCAGTTTCCCTTTCATTTCAGGGGATTCAAGCATTTTATAAATCGCCTCGAGGCGCTTCGGCGATTCCGGATGGAAAGAACTCGTTTCATGCTTGAGGTACCTATAGTCTTTCACGATCCCTGTCTTTGAGGGCACTTGTTTTTCCTCCTGTTTGCCTGATAAAATATTCGGGCTGGAAAAATGAGTTTTTTTAACACATAATCCATTAAAAAGCAAAAGGTTTTGCCTCCTCCGGGACGGGAAAGGAGTTGACAAACATGCAAAACCATATATATTCTCTTTTCTCGGTATATTTAAAAGGAGAGCAGAATGCTTAATATCGGCATGCCCGAACTGATTGTGATTTTGATTGTCGCCATAATCGTGATCGGGCCCAAGAGGTTGCCTGACGTTGCCAAAGCCGTGGGAAAGGGTATTGCCGAATTTAAAAGAGCCATGAACGAGGTCAAGGAAGAACTGAATTTGGAAAAAATGCAATCCGATGCCGAGGAAATGAAAAATTCTCTCTTATACAGCAGGAAGCTGGAGGAAGACGAAACACAGGAATCCGGGAAAACGGAAAAAAGTCCTGATAAAAATCCCACCCCCAAAGATCCTTATTCAGAGACGGGCTCCACGCCGGCCAAATCCTGAATATCAAAAACCAGGAGTCTTTCGGTCTTCTATTTCCTATGAAAAATCACAAAGAAGAAAAAATGCCGATCACCGCGCATCTTGAGGAGTTGAGGAAGAGGCTTATCCGCTCGCTGATCGCTATCGGCATTGCCCTGGCCGTATGTTACAATTTCAAGGAAAAGCTGTTCGAGATTCTCACTCTTCCTCTGGTCAAGGCATTGCCCAAGCAAAGTTATATGATTTATACAAGTCTTCCAGAAGCCTTTTTCAATTACTTGAAAATATCGTTTTTCGCTGCGCTGGTTGTCTCCAGCCCCTATGTATTATACCAGATATGGAAATTCATATCTCCAGGACTGTATGAAACCGAAAAGAAATATATTGTTCCCTTTGTGATCACATCCACTGTGCTGTTTGTCGGAGGGGTTCTTTTCGGGTACTTTTTCGTCCTGCCTCCTGCTTTCAAATTTTTTGTGGATTTCTCAACGGATTTTTTGAAACCGATGTTCTCCATCCGGGAATATCTGTCTCTTTCCGTCAAGCTCCTTCTGGCATTCGGCGTCGTTTTCGAAATCCCTGTTTTCATTTTCTTTCTATCCAAGATCGGCGTGGTCAATTCCAGGCTGCTCTCCAAGCAGAGAAAATACGCCATATTGTTAATCTTCATTGTTGCCGCTATAATCACGCCGACTCCCGATGCATTCACCCAGATTCTGATGGCGTTCCCGATGATGGGCCTGTATGAAATCGGTATACTGGTGGCGAAATGGGGAGAAAGAAAGCGCGCCAGGGGCAGGGAATCTGAAGAAGACCATAATGCCGTATGAAGATCAAAAAAGTATCGCTCAATACGATAAAGAAGAAGGCGGGACGCAGTTCGATTTTCAGGAAATTCATTCTTGGCATCCTGATCCTGTTTCCATTCGTGATACTCGCGGGGGTGGTATCGCTCTATATAATGATCCGGGACCTCCCCGATATTTATTCTCTCAAGGACTACCGGCCCAGCATCGCCACCAAGATATACGGGGATGACAATCAACTGGTTTACGAATTCTTCCTGGAAGACAGGCGGGTCATCCCGATATCGAAAGTCCCCAAACATGTGGTAAATGCATTTGTGGCGGCGGAGGATTCGCGATTTTTCGAGCACGAAGGCATTGACTTGTACGGCATCGCCAGGGCATTTCTGAAAAATCTGGAGCATGGAGCCATCGTGCAGGGGGGCAGCACGATAACCCAGCAGGTGGCCAAATCCTTTTTCCTCACGTCCGAAAGAACCTACTCCCGGAAAATAAAAGAGATGATCCTGGCATACAGGATCAACAAGTATTTGAAAAAGTATGAAATTCTCAATCTGTACCTGAACCAGATATACCTCGGGCACGGGACTTACGGGATCGAAGCTGCATCTCAATGCTATTTCGCCAAAAGCGCTCACGAGCTCAATTTGGCCGAGGCAGCTCTCCTGGCAGGCCTTCCCAAGGCCCCCAGTAAGTACTCTCCTTTTACCAATCCTGAAAAGGCAAACCAGAGGCAAATTTACGTGCTCAACAGGATGGTCGAGGATGGATTCATCACTGAAAAGGAAAGGGAAAAGGCTCTTCAGACCCGGATCCATCTTAGCACAGTGGGGACCAGAGGGAAAATCGGTCCCTATTTTATCGAAAATGTCCGCCGTTACATTATCGCCAATTATGGAAGCGATATTCTTTATAAAGAGGGGCTTGATATTTATACCACCATGAATGTGGACATGCAGAAAGCGGCGGAGGCGGCGGTCGAGAGGGGATTGCAGGAACTTGAAAAAAGAGAGGGCCTGAAGACTCCCTTGAAACAGGTCTCGAAGGCCAACATCGCATCTTTTCTCGAAACTGTCGACAGGGAGATCGAAAAGAAACCGCTCGAACGGGGACAGATAGTCAAGGCCCTTGTGGAATCCTACGACAGTCAGAAAAAAGTGGCGCGGTTCAGGGTGGGCAGTAGATACAGGGGCATCTCTGATCAGGAGGAGGCCGGCAAGGATCGAGGGAAATTCGACAGCGCGTCGGGGAAGACATCCCCCGCAACGTTCAAGCCGGGGGATGTGGTCTATGCAAGAATCATTGAAACCGGACCGACACTGAAATTGTCTGTCGAACAGGGCCAAACCGTGCAGGCGGCGCTCCTCTGCATGGACGCCAGAACGGGAGAAATAAAAGCAATGGTCGGTGGAAGAGATTTTCATAACAGCGAATACAACCGCGCCACCCAGGCCAGACGCCAGCCCGGGTCCGCCTTCAAACCGATCATTTACACGGCGGCGCTGGATAAGGGGATGACCCCGGCGACTGTTATTCTGGACGCGCCGGTCGTCTTTAAAGATCCCTCCAGGAACGGAGAGTGGAAACCGCAGAATTTCGATCAGGAATTCTGGGGCCCTACAACCATTCGAAACGCGCTCGTCCATTCCAGGAATGTAGTGACAATTAAACTTCTTCAGGAAATCGGCGTTAATTACGCTGTCGACTATGCGGTCAATATGGGGATCACCTCGCCTCTTTCAAAGAACCTCTCTCTTGCGCTCGGCACGTCAGGAGTGACAGTTCAGGAATTAGTAAGAGCGTTTGGTGTGCTCGCCAATGAAGGCAAGCGGGTGCAACCCTTCTTCATCAAGAAAATCGTGGATAGGACGGGAAATGTATTCGAGGAGCATGGGCCTGTTGTCGAGCAGGTCATCGACCCGAAGGTGGCTTTCCTGACTACATCCATGCTTCAGGATGCCGTTCAGAGAGGAACGGGATGGAGGGTCAAAGCCATCAACAGGCCGGTCGCGGGCAAAACGGGCACGACGGACGATCTTAAGGACGCCTGGTTTGTCGGCTATACCCCATCGCTTGTTACCGGTGTCTGGGTGGGTTTCGATGATGGAAAACCGCTCGGTAAAAGCGAAGTAGGCGGACTTGCGGCGGCTCCTATCTGGCTTTATTTTATGGAAAAGGCCTTGCGGGACAAGCCCGTCGAGAGCTTCCCGGTTCCAGAAGGAATCGTCTCCGTGAACATCGATCCCAAGACCGGCATGCTGGCGAAACCTGGAAAGGAAGCCATAACGGAGTATTTTCTAGCGGGGACTGTACCCACCGATTATTCCCAGAATCCGATCGAAAACAGGGTCCTGAAATTTTTCCTGGGGAGCCCCGAAAAAAAACAGGACGCGGAGCCGGGGCCAGGGGCTACACAGAGCAATCCTCCCGGGAAAGAACGGCCGCAGCGCCTGCCTGCTTCGCCCTGACGCCTTATTTCTATCCTTAGCCTCGTACCTTTAGTTATTATCCAGCAGACCGCCGGGGAATCAAAGGCAAAAATCAGCTTGACTTTTGAAGAATTAATTGTTAATTCACAAATCATCCAAGGGCTTTTTATGAAAAAGACAGAAACCATCATCCTCGTAGTCGTTATCGTACCCTGCATTGCAGGGGCTGGGTGATGGTTCGTCTTGCATTTTCTAAAAAAAACCGTTACCGGCCCCCGGTAACGGTTTTTTTATGTGCGCCCGGCAGTGTTCTCAAAACCAAAAAGAGGAGGTGTCTTTCTTGAAAGGAGCGCAGATATTCATCAAGGCTTTACAGCAGGAGGGTGTCGACATAATTTTCGGCTATCCGGGAGGAGTGGTGCTCGATATTTATGACGAGCTTCACAAAGAAAAAATGCGGCACATTCTTGTACGTCATGAGCAGGGAGCCGTACATGCCGCTGACGGTTACGCGCGGGCCTCGGGTAAGGTCGGGGTTGTTCTGGTCACGTCAGGACCGGGGGCTTCGAACACGGTTACCGGCATAGCCAATGCCCATCTTGATTCCATTCCGATCGTCGTTTTTACCGGACAGGTACCCACGACTCTGATCGGGACCGATGCCTTCCAGGAAGTCGATATCGTGGGCATCACCCGACCGTGCACGAAACATAATTTCCAGGTCAGGCGCGTGGAAGAACTGGCCAGGACCATTCAGGAAGCATTTCATATCGCGCGCTCGGGAAGGCCCGGGCCGGTCCTGGTCGATCTGCCCAAGGATGTTATGGCGTCCGTAACGGAATACAAGCCTCTGCCCCGCAGGGAAAAGGAAGATATTGAAGTAAAGCCGGCATCAAAAAAGGCTTTCTATGTCCTTGACCTTATCAATGAGTCGAAGAGGCCCCTGATCCTCTCCGGAGGAGGCGTCATCCTCGGCAGAGCTTCCGAGGAATTAAGGCAACTGGCATGGAGGACCAGGATACCCGTAACATCGACACTGATGGGGCTCGGCGCATTTCCCGGCACGGATCCGCTTTGGCTCGGCATGCCCGGCATGCACGGCACCTATTATGCTAACATGGCCATAAGTCATTGCGACCTCATGATCGCCATCGGCGTCCGCTTTGATGACCGTGTCACCGGTAAACTCGATACATTCGCCAGGAAGGCCAAGATAGTTCATGTGGATGTCGATCCCTCTTCGATCAACAAGAACGTCATGGTCGATGTGCCGATTGTCAGCGATTGCAAGAGCGCGTTGCAGAGCTTCAATCAACTGCTCGCAGAACAAAAATTCAACGTTATGGATGAGCGTCGCCAAGAATGGTTCGACCAGATCAATGAATGGAGATCCGCCGCGCCTCTGTCGTACTGCCAGGACTCAAAGAGCATAAAACCGCAGTTCGTCATTGAAACTTTGTACAAGCTAACTCGTGGAGAGAATACTATTATTACCACGGAAGTGGGACAGAACCAGATGTGGGCCGCCCAGTTTTATCGTTATGACCATCCCAATACATTCATCTCATCGGGAGGGCTGGGGACGATGGGGTATGGGTTCCCGGCCGCCATCGGCGCGCAGTTGGCATTTCCGGACAAGCTGGTCGTCGATATCGCCGGGGACGGGAGTATCCAGATGAATATTCAGGAGCTGGCGACGGCCGTACAATATAAGATCCCCGTAAAGATAGCCATTCTTAACAATGGGTACCTCGGCATGGTCCGCCAGTGGCAGCAGCTCTTTTATGAGAAAAGGTATTCCCATACGGATATGACCTATGCCCCGGATTTCGTCAAAGTAGCCGAGGCTTACGGCCTTACGGGCCTACGGGCGTCCAGGCCGGAGGAAGTGGAGCCTGTGCTCAAAAAAGGTTTGTCCATGAAGGGGCCCGTATTGATGGATTTCCAGGTGGACCGCGAGGAATGCGTCTATCCCATGGTAAGACCGGGTGCTCCCATTCACGAGATGACCCTCGGACGGGAGATGGCGAATTAAGAATCGGATCGAAAGAGGCTGAAGGCGGTTCGGAAGGACCGCGGGCAGCCTTAATTTAATAAGAACGAGGTAGATAAATGGAAAGGGAGAAGAAAGAACGCGTACTGTCGTTGCTCGTGAACAACAGGCCTGACGTCCTGGCAAGGGTTGCCGGTACCCTGGGCGGCCGTGGGTATAATATAGAGACGCTGTGCGTTGATGCCACTATTGACCCCAAGATATCAAAGATCATCCTGACCACTATCGCCGATCAGCCGACTTTGAACAAGATTGAAAAGCAGTTGATGAAGCTGCTGGATGTAAAGCAGGTGACCGACCTGACCAGGCTTGCTTCCGTTCACAGGGAAATGATGCTCGTACGGATGAAGCTGACGGATCAAAACAAGGCGGATATCGCCCTGATCATCGATACTTTCGATGGTAGGGTGGTTACTATGAATGGAGACCATTGTGTCCTGGAAATTTCTGGAACGAAAGAAGAAATCGAAAGGGCGCTGGAAAACCTCAAGCCGCTCGGTATCGATGACATGGCACGTACCGGTATAGTGGCTCTTGAAAGGACGAAATAGGAAGGAGGAAAGAAATGGCGAAGATCGATTTTGGCGGCGTTATGGAGGAAGTCATTACCTCAAAGGAGTTTCCTCTGAGCAAAGCCCGGAAAGTCCTGAAAAATGAGACTCTTGCGGTGCTGGGGTACGGAGTCCAGGGGCCGGGACAGGCTCTCAATTTGCGGGATAACGGAATCCGGGTAATTGTGGGACAGCGCAAAGGAGGATCAACCTGGAAAAAGGCTGTAAAAGACGGATTCAAGCCGGGTGTAACACTCTTCCCGCTGGAAGAAGCCGCTGAGCAGGGAACGATAGTTATGTACATGCTCTCCGATGCGGGCCAGAAGGCTATGTGGCCGAAGATCAAGCCTCATTTAACGGAGGGAAAGGCACTCTATTTCTCTCACGGATTCTCGATTACCTACCGGGAATTGACCCGTGTCATCCCGCCGCCGGATATTGACGTTATTATGGTTGCGCCCAAGGGTTCGGGGCGCACAGTCCGCAGCAATTTCCTGGACGGCAGCGGCATCAATTCAAGCTTTGCCGTTTTTCAGGATTATACGGGAAAGGCTCTCGAGAGGACTCTGGCGATCGGAATAGCGATCGGATCCGGGTATCTCTTCCCGACCACATTCGAAAAAGAAGTATACAGCGATCTGACGGGGGAGCGGGGGGTCCTTATGGGATGTCTGGCGGGCGTTATGGAGGCCCAGTATAACGTTCTTCGCAAGCACGGGCACAGTCCGAGTGAGTCGTTCAACGAAACAGTGGAAGAACTGACCCAGAGCCTGATCAGGCTCGTCGCTGAAAACGGCATGGACTGGATGTACGCCAATTGCAGCACAACGGCCCAGCGAGGTGCTCTCGACTGGAAAAACCGGTTTCGCGATGCTGTTGCCCCTGTTTTTGACAAGTTGTATGACCGGGTCGTTTCCGGAAAAGAAACCCGGATCGTCCTCAAGGCGAACAGCGCTCCCGATTATCGAGAGCGGCTGGAAGAGGAACTCGCCGCGCTGAGGAACATGGAGATGTGGAAGGCGGGCGCCGCCGTGCGGGGGCTTCGGCCGGAACGGAGAAAAGTGAGAAAACCCTGAATATTCGAAGGGCATGGATCTGGAAAGGCACATAAAAACGGAGGAGATGTATGCGCAGTGATCTAATGAAAAAGGGCCTGGAAAGGGCTCCTCACCGCTCTCTTTTCAAGGCTATGGGGTACACGGATGAAGAGATACGCCGGCCCCTGATCGGTGTGGTCAACTCGGCTAACGAAATTATTCCCGGGCATATCCATCTCAGTATGATCGCGGCGGACGTGAAAGCCGGAATTCGGGCGGCCGGCGGCACACCGGTAGAATTTCCCTCAATCGGTGTCTGCGATGGAATAGCCATGGGCCACGAAGGCATGAAGTATTCTCTGGCTAGCCGGGAAATCATTGCGGATTCGGTAGAGATCATGGCCATGGCACACCCTTTCGACGGTCTTGTTTTCATTCCTAACTGCGACAAAATTATTCCCGGAATGCTGATGGCGGCGTTGCGCCTGAACATACCGTCCATTTTCATCAGCGGCGGCCCCATGCTGGCTGGGGCGTTGTTCGGAGAATCCGTGGACTTGATCAATGTTTTCGAAGCAGTGGGGAAAGTCAGATCCGGAGGGATGAGCCTCAAGGCACTGAAGTCCCTCGAGGACTACGCCTGTCCGGGATGCGGCTCCTGTGCGGGCATGTTCACTGCTAATTCCATGAACTGCGTCACGGAGGCTCTCGGCATGGGCCTTCCCGGAAACGGCACGATCCCCGCCGTGAAGGCTGAGCGCCGCCGCCTTGCCAAAACGGCCGGCATGCAGATCATGCAGCTGGTAAAGAAGGATATCAAGCCGAGAGATATCGCAACGCTCGACGCCTTCAGGAACGCCATCGCCGTCGACATGGCCCTGGGCTGCTCGACCAATACGGTTCTGCATATACCCGCTATTGCGTACGAGGCGGGGATCACTCTCGATCTTGACCTTTTCAATGAGCTCAGCCGCCGGACGCCCAATATTTGTTATCTCCGTCCCGCAGGTCCCCACTATCTCGAAGACCTGGACAGAGCAGGCGGCATCCAAAGCGTAATGAAGGAAATCGCAAAGACAGGAGCGATTCATCTTGAAAACCTGACAGTGACCGGAAAGCCGGTTAAAGATAATCTGAAAAAGGCCATGCCGGCGGACAGGGATGTAATCCGGTCGGTTAAGGAACCTTACAGCCAAGAAGGCGGAATAGCCATCCTGAGGGGAAATCTCGCTCCGGACGGGGCCGTTGTGAAACAGTCGGCCGTAGCGCCCGACATGCTTGTAAACGAAGGCCGTGCGCGTGTTTTCGACTCGGAGGACACTGCTATAAAAGCAATTCTGGATGGCAGGATCAAACCAGGAGATATCGTTGTTATACGTTACGAAGGACCCAGAGGCGGTCCCGGCATGCGTGAAATGCTGGCCCCGACCTCGGCGATCGTGGGGATGGGCCTGGACAAATCTGTTTCTCTTCTGACGGACGGCAGATTCAGCGGGGGTACGAGAGGAGCGGCCATTGGGCACATCTCGCCTGAAGCTGCGGAAGGAGGTCCTATCGGGCTGATCCGTGAAGGCGATATTATTTACATCGACATACCCGGCAAAAAGCTGACGCTTAAGGTAAGCAACGAGGAAATGGCGAAAAGGAGAAAGGAATTCCGCCCACGTCCGCCAGCGATCCGCGAGGGCTATCTGGCCAGATACGCGAGACTGGTAACATCCGCCAGTACCGGCGCGATTTTGAAATAATTATAAGTTTCAAGGCAGGCGCATTTTTTGGAATCCGGGCTTTTTGCTGTCTTGCGGTAAAACAATATATCTGAAAAGTCAGGTATTGCCGGATATTTGCGCATTGGAAGCTTTAGCGTTTCTTGTAATAGTGTGCTCCTTGCCAGCTCTTTTTCAAAGCCTTATTCAGCTTGTACGAAGCATAGATATTCATCGCGTTCTTGATATGGATGGCAGACCTCAGCAGGCGGAGCTGATAGGAAGGAAACGAATATAATCTATGCTTGATATAATTATCTCCTTCGTAAACCTGGGTTTCATCGATTCCCAGCGGTTGATGAACTACGTAGGAAAAACGATATTTGTCCCAATCTCCAGGGAAATTTCGGTAAGTTATCCTTCCCTCCTGCTCCAGTTGTTCCATCAGCCTGGTTCCCGGCAGGGGAGTCAGGATACTGATCTGAACCATGTCAATGCCGGACGTCAGCAGAAATTCTGCAAGTTCGCTGTAATACTCCGGTGATTCGTAGTCATTTCCAATAATGAAGGCCCCCAAAACTCCTATCCCGAATTTGTGGAATCGGGCAATAACTGCTTTATAGCTTTCGATTCCGGTTTTCAGGTTAATTCCCTTCTGCATCTGTTTCAGGGTTCCTTTATTGAGCGTTTCAAAACCAATAAACACATAGGTACAGCCGGATCTAGCGGCCGCTTCGATCAAATATTCATCATCCGCCGCATTGATGGAGGTTTGCATCCACCATTTCTTGTTCAGAGAGCGGTCTATCATGCCCTTAAATAATTCCATGGCCCTTTTTTTACTCTGCAGACTGCTGCCAATCAAGTTATCGTCGACAAAGGCTATAAACCGACCTTTAATGGCTTCCAATTCGTTGAGAATATCTTCCGGTCTGCGCTGTCGGTAGTCTTTGCCGAGATATTTGGATACTGAACAGAAATTGCAATTGAAGGGACAGCCGCGCGATGTTTGGACAGAGTTCCAGAAATAATTTTCATGTAATAAATCGCGCCGGGGAGTAATCCGTGTTTGAGAGAGGTCTATTCGATCACCGCGATACTTCGGCATCAATCGGTTATTCTCAAAATCTTCAATAACCTGTTTCCAGATACCTTCTACTTCTCCTATTACAACAGCGTCCGCGTACTGCAAGACTTCATCAGGCAGCATCGAAGCGTGAATCCCGCCCATGATCACTTTAGTGCCGTGAGCCTTGTACAGCCTGGCAATCTCATAAGCCCTGTTAATATTGCTGGTGAACGCGGTGATGCCGACCATATCGGCTTCTTCGAACTCAAAAACACCCATGTTTTCGTCCGCTATTTTGACCTCCCAATGAGAGGGGGTGACAGCGGCTGTGTACGCCAGGCCCAGAGGTTGAAAAGTGGAAAACCTGCTCAAAAGGTAACCGCTTCTCCTGCCGACAGGATTGATCAATAAAAGTTTTTTCATTTGGATGATCTTTTCTTTTGAAGTGCGCAAAGAAGCACTTCGGTTTGTAATTCGGAATCACAAAGGCGTAGCTTTTTTAGCCGCTTTCACTGCAGCATCGAAGAAGGCGGACCGAAGCGGTCTTATGGCCATCAAAGCTTTAACCGGTGGGGAATTTTCCAGTACAGACAAAATGCGCCCCAGGGCCCTGTGGCCGAGGTTTTCATGCCCGGCGAATATCAAATCAGCAAGTTTTCCCCTTTCGATAGCCATCGCAATCATGCGGTCAAAGGTCGTCTCGGGGGTATGGACCCGCCGGGCCCGGGGCTTCATGGAAATCGCGCCTGTTTTGCATACCGAATAACAGACGCCGCACCCCAAGCATAGCTTATCGTCGAGCAACGCCTGTTTTTTCCTGCTCTCTGCGTCTTGCTTTTCCAGAATGACAATCGCGCCCACGGGGCAGATTTTCTCGCATCGGCCGCAGCCCGCGCACTTCGTGAGGTCCGTATTCATGATCCAGTTGGAAGTGACGATCGCATTTCTTATGTTGAATATCCTGATTGCCGCAATCATCTCGCAGCAGCAACTGCAGCAATTGCAGATATAATTAACATTATGCCGGACATTGTCCCCGGTCTGCACAAGGCCGGCCTGCTTGCTCTTTTCGAGGATTCTCAAAGCCTCGGCAGTTGTCAGCTTTCTTGCATGATGATTGCGGACGAGAATCTCCGCCCCTATATTCAATGAAATGCAATTCTCCTGCTCGGCTTCACATGCTCTTCCGAGATGGCTCGCCTTATGCCTGCAGGCACATAAGGATACTGCGGCGGCGGTGGCAGATTCAATCAGGCGACTCGCCCGTTCCCAATCGAGGATTTCCATATAGTCCCCTTCGGGCAGCGCTTCCTCCCGTACAAGGGAGCGGCCTATCTGGGTTTCCTTCTGAAATACCGAATGCGCAAAGCGGTCGTCCTTGCGCATGTAGTCGTCAAAAAGGCGGGCAAGCTCGGTCATCGGCAACTCACGCCTGCACCTCATAAAGGTATACTCGAAAAAACCGATTACAACCGGCGACAAAGAAAAATACCTTCTCTTCCCCTGCCCGATATCGATGACCAGCCCGCGCATGGCCATATCGGTCAACTTTTCATCGAGTTCATCGGGAGGAATGGCCAGTTTCCGGGAAAGGCGCTCCAGGGATATGAACCGAGTAGGCATCCGGCGGGCTATCTCGGCATCCTCCGGAGAAAAAAGGAGCTTTAGAATCTGCATGAAAACCGGTGAAGCGGGCGCTCCAGTGATATTCCTGTCCAGTCGCTGCTGGAGGAGGCGGTACCGGCGATTCGGATCAGCGTTATGTCCCATTTTCGGATATTTTCCCCCGACTGTTTTATGTAGTGATGGTGCAGACAAAGGGCCAAGGGGCCTTGCAACCTGTTTGCTGGCTTACGGGCAAGGAAAATTCAGAATTTTCGACCTGATAAATCAGGGATTCCCCTATAGGTACATTCTTTCACTTAGCGTAAACTACAAGTAAATTTTACCGGAGGGAAGGACATGTCAAGAAAATTTTTCTTTGTGTTTCTCCTCGGTTTGTTTGTCCTGAGTTGCGCGTCTGCACCGGTCCAGCAATCGGATGTACTTCGCCATGATTCAATGTACAAGAACTGGAGCCATCTCTGGTTCAGCTGGGCGGGATACAAGAGCGAAAACTGCAACAAAGCTGTGCAGATGAAATCGGAACAAGAAGGATGGTGGGGAGAAACCGTCCCATGTCCTGAATAATTCCGCACTGTGCCGCCTGAATCTCCCTGAAGCCGAAGAGGCTTGATTTCATGTATATTCTTCATGCCGATCTACGCCGAGGGAGCATATTTTCGTCAGCATATCGCCTCTGACAGCCACACCCAGACCGTGCAGCGGGCCCCGAGCCCGCTCATTCTCTTTTATCAGCCGCCCGTCTTTGCGAAATTTCCCGAGCAGGAGATTGGAAGGACCTTCGAAATAGGTCAGATTGGACAAAACCATGGCGAATTGTACGCCCGCCGCGGACAGAACGTCCGCTTCTCCGACATGACTTCCCAGTTGGCACAATACTCCTTTCTGCCGGGCGTAATCTGCGATCTGCTTGGACCTCAGCAACCCGCCGCATTTCGAAATTTTTATATTCAGGATGTCGCAGCAGCCGCATTCGATCAAATCCCTGGCATCGGACAGACTGTACATGGATTCATCGGCTATGACAGAGATTCCCAGAGTCGATCTGACTTTCCTCATTCCTTCACAATCTCCCCTGGGCACAGGCTGCTCGACGGCCGAAATTCTGAAATTTTCTATTTTCCTGAGGTTCGAGATGGCCTGGTCCGGCGTCCATTTCCCGTTGGCTTCCACGCGAATATCCATCTCGCTGCCGAACAATTTCCTGATCCATGAGACTCGTTGCCGGTTTTCTTCCTCATCCTGCCCCATAAGGACTTTAACGGATTTGAACCTGATATCTTTCAATATGGACAGGCTGCGTTTTATTTTCTCCGGAGGTAAAAAAGGTATGGGAACCGCATGTGGTATCTCTGTTCTGACGGCCGGACCCAGAAATTCATATATGGGTTTGTGTTGAACCTTGCCGAGCGCGTCAAGAAGCGCGATATCGATCGCCCCCAGTGCCGAGTGATAGGCTGGAATTCCGTTATCTATACAGCAATGTTCCAGCCTGCGGAGCAGATCATCTATATCCTCAACTCGTTCAATGCATTTCTCCAGGAGCAATCCGGTGAACTCCTTCCGCAGAATCCCGATTACGGATGAACATGTCTCACCCGTCACGTAATTCCTGGGTGCGCTCTCTCCGTATCCGGAAACGCCGTTGTCGAATTCCACTTCAACCAGCACGGATTCGGCCCTGGATCTGAACGCCTGGGGGGAATGGAAGGCGAATTTGAGGGGAACATCGCACTGGTAAATATGAATGCCGGTAATCCTCACTGATATCCTGTTTTCGCACCTCCAATTGACAGCAGGCTACAACCCATCCAGCATCTGCTAAATGACTTTCGAATGATCCAGTACACGCCGGACGGTTTCGGCCACTTTATTCGTGACGAGCGGTTTTATGATGAGTTCCCGGATCCCGATTTCCTGCAAATTCGTCGGGGTTACAGATTCACTGAACCCCGTCGTCAATATTACCGGTATGTCGGGGCGTGCGCGCAGGACCTCGAAAGCCAGCTCCGTCCCGATCATATTCGGCATGGTCATATCCGTGATGATAAGATCAAAACGGTACGGATCGGAGCGGAATGCTTCCAGGGCCTCGATACTGCTTGTATAGGCCTCCACTTTGTATCCCAGCCGGCCCAGCATTATCTGCGCGAGCTCCACCAGCGTATCCTCGTCATCGACAAAAAGAATGCATTCCCTGCCGCCGGGAAGATTCGCGGCCGGCTCGGGCTTGGAAGCGGCGTCTTTCCCGGAAAATACCGGGAGAAATACGCGAAACGTTGTCCCTTTTCCCACCGAGCTTTGTACCGTGATCACTCCCCCGTGGTTCTTAATGATGCCGTGGACGACCGACAGCCCCATGCCGGTCCCCTCGCCGGGTTTCTTGGTTGTGAAGAACGGATCGAATATCCTTTCGATAATGCCGGGATCGATGCCGTGGCCGGTATCGCTGACAGCAAGTTCTATGTACGTGCCCGGTGCAAGGTCCGGATGGCTTAGGGTATCAGTTGTAGTCAGCTCCGTACGCGTGAGGCTTATCTTCAATGTGCCTCCCTTTTCACGCATTGCATGCGCGGAATTGGTGCAAAGATTCATGAGGACCTGGTGGATCTGGGTTGGGTCGGCAAGTACCATCTCGGTATTGGCCCTGATATTCTGAATAATCTGCAGTGAAGACGGGAGGGACGCCCTCAGTAGTTTGACGGCTTCTTTTATAACCGGGCTGATCCGCAGGGGCTTGAACTCCTGTTCGGTTTGACGGCTGAAAGCAAGTATCTGCTTGACGAGATCCTTCGCGCGGTCTCCTGCTCTCAGGACCTGGTCCAGGTAGTGCTGGACAGGATCATCCTGAGGAAGATCGCCGACTGCCATTTCTGTATACCCGATGATAGCTCCCAGGATGTTATTGAAATCATGAGCAATTCCTCCGGCCAGAGTGCCAATTGCCTCCATTTTCTGTGCCTGCCGCAATTGGATCTCCAGATTGCGTTGTTCCGTCATGTCCTTCATCGTGCCTACTATTCCGGCTACATTGCCACGCGGATCGAAATTCGGCGCGCCGTTGAAATTGAAGAGTCTTTCAGAGCCGTTCTTATGGAGAATGAATCTCTTGAAATCCTGAACGGTTTCCCCGTCGCGGATTCTATCAAAGAGTTTCTTGAACAGTTCGGTGTCTTCCTTTCTGACAAAATCGGTGAAGTATTTTCCCATGACTTCTTCTTTACGGTGTCCCAGGATTCTCTCCCATGCCGGATTGACATACGTAAACAACCCGTCAAGGTCAACAGTATAGATGATATCCGGGGCGTTCTCGCTTAGCGACCTGAATCGCTCTTCACTTTCCTGGATTTTCTGATATGACACGGCATTATTGATGCTGATGGCGATCTGGTTGGCAATCCCCGCCAGCAGGCTGATATCACTCTGGCTGAAACGCCTCTTGGAACGGATGTTGTCCACCATCAATACGCCTATGGAGTCTTTCTCGTATACGATTGGAACGCAGATGAATGATTCGGTGCCCATTCTCTTTGCAAAATCCAGACTCCTTTGCGAAAGGTCTTTTTCGATCCCGTGAATGGAATCGACGAGAAAAGGTTTTTGTTTCTTAAAAGCCACCACCGCCGGACCCCGGGAATCCGGATTATCCAGGCGGAACTCAATACCCTGCAAGTACCCTCTGTATTCTGGGTTATAGCCGTATCCGACCGTGTAAACGAGACGGGTCTTCTCCCTGTCGGCCAGCATGATCATGCCCCGGTCGAAATCGAGGCGTTTTTCCATGGTTTCCATTATATGATTGAGTAGTTTGTTCAGATCCAGAATACTGGAAACGGCCTGGCTGATCTCTTTGATCAGCAGGGCATTGTTGTAACTCTTATTCAGCTGGTCCAGAAAATTTTCGGCCGAATTACCCTGCAATTCGACATGCAGCGAAAGATCTTTCTTCTCCAGATATTCTGCGTATAGGGCCGTCGCCAGGATCGCAATCGCCGAAATCAGGGATAATCTAATCCAGAAGGCGGGAATGAAAAGGGAGAACATTAAAACAAGCAAAGGAAACAGGATGACCAGAAACTTACACAAGCGCCGCCACAGGGAGGATCGGGTTTCCTGCCAGGAGACGATATACCGGCACTTGTCGCCGCCCCGATGCAGGCACACGGGATGTTCAATTTTGGCAAAATTACTAGTGAACAACTTTGCCAGTGCCTCCAGGTAGCCTATTCTGTTTTCGCACTGATACGGCTTTTCCTTGACGCCGGGGTAAGGAGTGGAGTTGACTTCAATACTGTTCGAGCCCAGTTTTTCAACTTTAAATTTGACATGTCGCGAAATGACCGATGCGATTTTTTCCAACACCCGATACGCCATCAAAGGCGAAAGAAAACCGAAAATATACTGGCGTATAGCACCGAATGCTCCGGCGGAAACAGCAAATCGCCCGGCTTCCCGGGCGATGTTTGGATTATCAACCGCTTTATTGATTACTTCGTGGAACCGGTCGACGTGACGCTGAGTCAGCCAGTGGCCTCCGTCTTCAAGTTCATACGGAGTGATCCCGGCCTCTTCCAGGAGGGATTTCGTATTCACATGTGGGTAATACTTTTCCAGGTATTCAACATATGTCTTGATGACCCGGCTGCTGTATAACGGCGTATCTTCCATAAAAACCTGCAAGATCATTTGAAACGGACCCTGAATTTCCGGGCCATGTAATCCATGTAATCATGATCGTAGTCGCGCAGGTTCAATATCCAGAGCTGGTACTGCTTCTCGATATCGATGCCGGCTATGCATCCTTGCGGATAAACCAGAATGGGGATTTCCGGTACATCGTATTCATCCGTAAACCGGGCGACCACCCTCATCAGCATATCCCAATCAATTTTATCGGGATTTATCACGAGAATCTTAAAACCGTTCAATAATTCCGACAGATTTATTGCCGCTTCCGCATGCTCGACGATCAGAACCGCGCAAATGGCGCCCTGACACTTCAGGGAATAAGCGCGGCATTGCCTGACGAAGCCCACTTTTTCATAAAGTTCTTTCAGGGGCACGTCAATCATGTCTCTCTGCACAAGCCCCATTGCATCGAGGAGCAACCCATTCGACGTATTTCTGTAGAATCGTTCCATTTCCCATAGATCGATGTCGCTGCATTCAGAAAGGACGAAATTTTCCGGGAGAGGCTTTTTCTGGATATCCGTCCGGCACGGTATATAGGAGAAGAGATCGAGAGAGCATCCCTGCGGGTCATTCAATTCTCTGGCGAAATCGCCGTAAGCACGGTCGGAGAACCTGTTCTGGGGGCGGTAATAAGTCATGACGTAATCCGTCCTTGCCAACGGAAAACGGGAAATACAATTCAGGTAATGCATGAGCTGTTTCTGCACCTGGAGAGCCGGCAGTTTACCCTCCAGTGTCTTTGCCGCAAGGTGATGAACCATCCATGTCCTGCTGTATGCCTTGAGCATGGCGACATGAGCGTAAATCCGACCATTTTCCTCGTATGTAAAATGCCTGGCGACTTCAGGACTGTCCTCATACAATCTGCGGTATATCTCTTTGAAATTCCCCCGGTAGGACTGAATATGCTGGTATTTTTTCGGATAAATGAAGTTGGTATCGAAAAAGAATTCCCACAGGGCTTCCATGTCCACCTGCTTCGACAAATAGGTATGCGGATCAATAATGTTATTGATTATGTGTGTCAGCATACTGTGGCTTTGTATGTCCATATCCAGAATCGCAAGCCCCTGCAGGATATCGTTTTCCCGCTCCTCGCGGCGGATTACCTGGGCCGTGCAGCTGATTCTGGTAACGCCCGCGTAAGTGATCTTAAGATCGGTGATTATCATGCCGGGGACGAGAACGCAGTCATCCTTGCTTTCCCGGACCGAGAACCCCAGGTTGGAAAGGTCGTGGATTTCGCGCTGGATTTTTTTCTGAGAAAACGGGTGCCTGAAAGAAATGATCGCCGGGGTCGTCAAGACCTGTCTGGGGTTACGGAACTTGTTCTTCCTGAAACGGTTGATCTGATGATTCTGCGAAGCCATCACTATTTGCCGCTCTGCTGTTTCTTTTGTCTGCCGTATGATCCGGCATGTACCTGAAAAGGCAATGTTTCTACCCTGATATAGACGAACCGTAACGTCTTCCTCCGCGTTCAGCCAGGTAAAGGAGCAGGGTGGTTCGGGAGTCACCCTGAGGCGGAAAGCGCGGGCATTGAAATCCAGCAACTCGCCTTTTGCCGAAAAGCCGCTCTGCATTACCTCCGCAATCACATCATGGCACGCGAAACGGCGGGTTTGCCGGTGGCTCAGGACGTAACTCTTTTCGGGAAGCTGTACAGTGAGCTTTTCCTTTCCCATCTCCTGCATCACTGCCGGCGCCACAATGATCGAATCGGCCTTGGAGATAATCATGTGGAGGAATTGGTACTTATCGATACGAAATTCCTGCAGTCGGGGATTCCGCCACGTGCAAGTCAGATAGTCTCCGTTGCACGGCTCGGGGTACGCCTTGACCAGAAAAGTATTCCTGTCTCCGGTGCGGCCGAAATGGGCGAATATGCTGCCTTCGGTAAAGTGAATGTAGTTGAGGGCATTTATTAGGGTCTCTTTTCTGATGGCTTTCTGATGAGACGCGGCCTCGGTCTGCGATTCCAGGAGTTCCATCAGGCTGGAGACCTGCAGGACCTCACCTTCAGCAGACTTGATCGGAACAGGCGCGATGAAAGAAATGACTTTGGAATTTTCCGAGTTCATTTTTTGATCTCCGAAGAAAGGGTAAGAGGTTGATTTATCAGGACCCGGACTACGCGGCACCAATACAGAAGATATCACCTGAATTCCAGAATTGCGGAAAAAAATGATCGGCTCAGGCAATCAAAAGAAAGGTAAATTATGAATCCAACGGAAACCGACCTGTTTCGTTCAGCTCAGCAAAATTCTCAGGAGTTCAGGTCATGATCGTCAAGAAGGTTTTTACCTCATGTATGAAGGTCTATAACAGAAAAGGAGGATCGTTGTCAATGCATTCTCCTTCCAGAAAAAGAGATTGTTTCTCTTCATTATCCGGTTGATTAACGGATATGGACACTCATCGGGTCCTCTCCTTATTTCTTTTCAGGACAATCATCAGGACGGACATGGCCGCCGGAGTCATGCCTTCTATCCTGGATGCCTGGCCGAGTGAAACGGGCCTCACTTCAGTGAGCTTCTGGGCCAATTCGCTTGACAGGCCCGGGATTTCGCTGAAATCGAAATCCTGCGGTATAAGTATTTTTTCCATATTCTTGAATTTCCTGACCTCCGACTCCTGGCGCTTGAGATATCCCTCATACTTGCACTGGATTTCCACCTGTTGCCGTACTGCGGGTGGCAATTTCGACGAGGTATTCTCGATTGCTTCTATATCCCCGAAAGTTATCTCGGGCCTCTTCAGAAGCTGATCCAGGGTGAGAGGGGCATCAACAGGACGGGAGCCCTTGCGCTGAAGAAAGGCGTTAATCTCCGGCTCGGGTCTGAGCCGGGTGACTTTCAATCTCTCCAGTTCGCCTGCGATCATCCGCTGCTTTTCGTGCAGTTCATCAAGCCGCTCGCGGCTGTGGAGTCCTATTTCGTAGCCCCTTTGCAGGAGACGCAGATCGGCATTGTCTTCCCGGAGCAGGAGTCTGTATTCGGCGCGGGACGTGAACATGCGGTAAGGTTCTCTTGTCCCGCGTGTGACGAGGTCGTCCACCATGACTCCGATGTAGGCTTCCGAGCGGTCCGGAATGAAAGGCGCCCTTTTCTGCACCTTCAGTGCCGCGTTGATTCCCGCCAGAAGTCCTTGCGCCGCCGCTTCCTCATAGCCGGATGTTCCGTTGATCTGTCCAGCCAGATATAATCCCTTTATCCTCACCGTCTCAAGCGTGGGCCTGAGCTGGGTCGGATTAACGAAATCATATTCAATGGCGTAGGCCGGTCTCATAATTTCGGCGTACTCCAGACCGGCAATTGAATGAATAATATCCACCTGGATTTCATAGGGGAGGGAATTGCCTGTCCCGCTGGCGTAAATTTCCTCGCTGTCCAGTCCTTCAGGCTCCAGAATGATCTGGTGGCGTTCCTTATCGGAGAACTTTACCACCTTGTCTTCCAGAGAGGGGCAGTACCTGGCGGAAATTCCCGTGATCTGCCCGCTGTACAGGGGCGAGTGCCGGATGTTTTTCCTGACGATGGCATGCGTTCTCAAATTGGTGCGTCCGATAAAGCACGATACCTGCGGCAAGGGAATGTTGCGGGTCAGGAGAGAAAAAGGACGGGGAATTTCATCTCCCTTCTGTTCGCTGAATTGCGTAAAGTCGATTGTGGATTTCTTCAGCCTGGCGGGAGTCCCGGTTTTCATCCTCCCCATCTGAAAACCGAGTTTCCTCAGATTTTCCGCAAGACCATCAGCCGGAAACTCTCCCGCCCTGCCGGCCGGCATCTTTTTTGTGCCGATATGAATCAGCCCATGAAGAAATGTCCCCGTCGTGAGTACTACAGCCGGCGCCATGAATTCAACTCCTATATTGTCCCTTACACCGATCGCATTTTCGCCTTCCACCAGAATTTCTTCCACAATGGTCTGCTTGAGGTCAATGCGGGGCTCCTTCTCGAGGACGGTTTTCATTAAAAGGCGGTAGCGGTTTTTGTCATTCTGCGTGCGGGTGCTCTGAACCGCCGGCCCCTTTTTTGTATTCAGTATACGGAACTGAATAGCCGTCAGATCGGCCGCTTTGCCCATTTCCCCCCCGAGGGCGTCGATCTCTTTGACCAGATGTCCCTTCCCCACACCGCCGATTGAAGGGGAACATGGCATATGGGCTATGGTATCGAGATTCATGGAGAAAACCAGGACACTGCATCCCATGCGGGCTGCAGCGAGGGCGGCTTCGCAACCTGCGTGGCCTGCACCGACGACAATCAAATCATAAGATTTCGAGTAAAGAGACATCTGATAATCACTTCCATTTTCGGCGAAAATATGGAAAAAAAGATTCATAATCGCACGAATGTGTGATTATATATTCTGAGGTTGTCATGTCAAGCTCGCTCTATCAGGACCTCAACAGCGTTCTGCGCAGACGGTTCGGCTGCAGGGTCCAGAAAATCAATATCGACGCCGGGCTTACTTGTCCCAATCGCGACGGTTTTATCGGAACCGGTGGATGCATATACTGCAACCGCCTCGGTTCGGGGACAGGTGCATCAAGCACTCAATCCATCACGGAACAATTGGTGGCGGGGAAGGCCTTTCTTGGCCGTCGGTACAAGGCCCGGAAGTTCATTGCCTACTTTCAGTCATTCACCAACACATACGCGCCCGCCGACAAGCTTGAGCGCCTTTACGAAGAAGCCCTTGCCGTTCCGGACATTGTGGGAATAGCCGTCGGAACACGCCCGGACTGTGTAAATGAGGAAGTGCTGGACCTTCTTTCGCGGTTGGAGCGTAAAACATACGTGTCGATCGAATACGGGCTTCAATCCGTTCACGACCGCACGCTCCGATTGATCAACCGGGGCCATAGTTTCGCGGATTTCCTGGATGCCGTAAAGCGCACCCGCAGGAGGGGAATGGAAGTCTGCGTTCATGTCATTCTCGGCCTTCCGGGAGAAAGCAAAGCGGACATGCTGGAAACAGCGAGGACACTCGGAGAGATCGATGTCCAGGCTGTGAAGATTCATCTCCTATACGTCATCCGTAATACCCGGCTGCACAGGATGTACAATGAGGGTTATTATGCCTGCCTGGACCGCGAATCTTATGTTGATATTGTATGCGAGTTTCTCTCCCTTCTGCCACCGCAAATGGCTGTCCACCGGCTGACCGCGGACCCCCATCCGGCGGAGCTGGTTGCGCCGCTCTGGTCCCTGGAAAAGCAGGCCACCCTGAAGGCGATCCGGGATGCGCTTTGCAGGAGAGACCTGTGGCAGGGGAAGAATTACAAGAAGTTGAGAAGTTAAAAAGGTGAGAAGATGATAAACTATCCTGCAACGCCGGCGATCCGCCAGCTGCGGGACAGCGGGGTTGATTTCTCCCTGCATTCCTATAAGTACGAAGAAGGCGGGGGGACGCAACGGGCGTCAAGAGAACTGGGAGTAGATGAACATCAGGTCATAAAGACCCTGGTGATGGAGGACGAGAAAAAGACACCTCTTATAGTCCTGATGCACGGCGATCGGCAGGTCTCTACGAAGAACCTGGCCAGGACTCTCCAGGTAAAATCCATTCAGACGTGTGATCCTCGCACTGCCCTTAAGCATACGGGCTATATGGTGGGAGGGACATCACCGTTCGGAACAAGAAAAAAACTACCCGTCTACATTGAAAAGTCCATCCTGAATCTGCCGAGAATTTATGTGAATGCCGGCAGAAAGGGCCTGCTGGCCGCAATGAGTCCGGCGGATCTGGACGGGATACTCAAACCCATACCGGTCTGTGTCAGTATTTAGTGAAAAAGTGCATCTGCTCTCTTTGTTGTGCAGCGCTTCACTATGGGCGGCTTATCTCTGTGCAGTCATGATGTTTTCTTTATTTTGACATTTCTCAACCAAGCGATTAAGCTTTTTTAGGTAGGAGAACGGGGGAAACGGGGAAACGAAGATGCGAGAAAATCATTTTCCGCAGACAAGGACGGAAAGATTATGAAAAACCAGAAAGAAATGGATTACTTCGCAGCATTGTACAATGTGGCCAGAGTAGTAAACGCATCCCTGGACACAGCGAAGATACTGGAGGAGATTGTAAGGGTCGTCACAACGACAATGAAAGTGAAGGCCAGTATTCTCCGGATTCTGGATTCCAGAAAGCAACGCCTGCTGCTCGGCGCCGCATACGGGCTCTCCGAGACCTATATCCGGAAGGGGCCTGTTCTTTTGAAGGAAAGCGGGCTGGATCAGAAGGCCATAGCCGGTGAAATCATCTGGATAAAAGACGCCCGGACGGATAGGGATTTCCAGTACAAAGATATGGCACGCGCTGAAGGAATCGAGTCCGTCCTGGTGCTTCCTTTGAAAATCGGCAGGAAAGTGATCGGTGTCCTGCGTGTTTACTCCGATGTGATTCGTGAATTCAATCGAAAAGAGATCAAGTTCCTCGAAGCGGTTGCCAACCTGAGTGCCATTGCGCTGGACAATGCAAGGTTGTATCAGGCGCTTAAGACCGACTATGATCTCCTGGCGGCGGCGAAATACCGTATTGACGACAATTGATGGAGGGTCCCATGATTCGCCTCGGTATCAATGGTTTTGGCCGGATCGGCCGTCTGGTATTGAAGGCCGCACTGGAACGCTATCCTGAATCTCTAGAGGTGGCGGCAATAAATGATTTGTTCGATACGGAGACCAATGCCCATCTGTTCAGGTATGATACCAATTACGGACGCTTTTGTGGAAATGTAACTGTTGAAAAAGACCGGTTTCTCATCGATGGAAGAGGGATCAAGAGCTTCTGTTTTCGGGACCCTTACTCCATACCCTGGGATGATGAGGGGATCGATATCGTTATCGAAAGCACGGGACTCTTCACGGAAGGACCGAAAGCGGCGGCTCACATAGAAGCAGGGGCCAAAAAAGTAATTATCACCGCCCCGGCCAAGAAAGAAGATATAACCATAGCCATGGGAGTGAACCATACGGCGTATATACCCGAAAGGCATCATATTGTCTCCAACGCCTCCTGTACTACAAACTGCCTCGCGCCGCCCGCTTATGTCGTGCACCGCGCGTTCGGCATCGAAAAGGGGATGATGGTCACAGTTCACTCTTATACGAATGACCAGCGTATTCTCGATCTGCCGCACCGGGATCTGCGGCGCGCAAGAGCGGCTGCACAGAATATTATTCCCACTAGCACGGGGGCGGCCAGGGCACTTGCCCTGATTATCCCGGATTTGGCTGGTCGGTTCGACGGTTATGCGCTCAGGGTGCCCACCCCGACTGTATCCATCCTGGATTTTACAGTTCAGCTCCGGAAGAATGTCGATACGGGAAAACTCCGGGAAACTCTCAGGGAAGCAGCCGAAAACGAACTGAAGGGAATCATGGCGTGCGAGGAAGCGCCTCTCGTCTCCATGGACTTCAAAGGCGACACCCACTCATCCATCGTTGATCTTGAATTCACGCAGGTCCTGCAGAATAACATGGCCAAGGTCGTGGCGTGGTACGATAATGAATGGGGTTATTCCTGTCGGGTGGCCGATCTGGCAAATTACATGGCCGAACGAATGAAGTCCTGAAATTCCAACCTCCCTTCACGCCTGCTTTATAGGGGCACAACCCTCTACGGTGGTGTTAAAATTAAGGTGCTTTGTAGTACTTCATCGCCTCGGGGATCTCGGCTTTTATATTTTCGATCCGTGAGGCCGGCGCGGGATGGGTGGACAGGATTTCAAGTGTTCTCGCTCCCGATGCCTGATTCATACGTTGCCAGAGGGAGACAGCCGCTCTGGGATCATATCCGGCCATAGCCGTCAGGATAAGTCCTATGTGATCCGCCTCTGATTCCTGAATGCGGCTGTAAGGCAAAAGAAATCCGACATTAGAACCTATACCGTAAAGCGACAGGAAAATCTGCTGAGTCGCTTCAGGTTGTTGCCCCAGGGCCAGTGAAAGGCCCATGCCTCCCATCCGGACCAGCAGCGCCTGGCTCATGCGCTCGTTGGCGTGCCTGGCTATTGCATGGGCGACTTCATGCCCGATCACCACGGCAAGACCGTCTTCATTCTGAGTTATCGGAAGAATGCCGGAGTAGACAGCTATTTTTCCTCCCGGCATGCACCAAGCATTAACAGTTTTGTTATCATCTATCAGATTAAATTCCCAGCGGTAATCCTTGATTTCGGCTCCCCGTCCGGTCCGCGTCATGAAATTCCCCGATGCCGTGGCTATCCTTTCACCGACTCTCTTTACTATTTGAATTCTGGCGGGATCCGTGGAGAGTTTTGAATGTTTGATGATATCGGCATATTGTTGATAACTCAGGGCGTTCAGTTCCTGATCGGAAACCAGGCTCAGACTCTTTCTTTCCGTCAGCGGCACAGTGGCGCAGGAGATAAGTACAATTACTAAGATGGAAAGGATCAAAATACATACTGATCTTCCTATCGATTCAAAGTGGAATTTTTCCATGAGATGCTCTCTCGCGGAGATGGTAAATATTATAGTCCCATTTTGAAGCTTTTACAAACAAATCGCGAACCTTGTTCGCCGACGCCTCAAAGCTGCTATTTATTTTCAAGGTGCTTTCTCAGGTAACGCGCCGTGTGGGAATGCTTTGTCTGGCACAGAATATTCTCCGGTGTGCCCTGTGCGACAACATGTCCCCCGAGTTTTCCCCCTTCCGGGCCGAGATCGATGATGTAATCCGCTTCTTTGATCACGGCCAGATTGTGCTCGATCACGACAATAGTCGTGCCCCGGTCCACAAGCCTGTGAAGAATCGTCAGGAGCTTCTCTATGTCGGCCATATGAAGACCTGTCGTAGGTTCGTCCAGAACATAAAAAGTTTTTTCCGCCGAAGCGCAGGAGAGCTCACGGGCAAGCTTGATGCGCTGTGCCTCTCCTCCGGACAAGGAGGGGCTTGACTGCCCGAGAGAGAGGTAATCGAGTCCGATATCGACGAGCAACTGGATACCTTCTCTGATCTTTGGGATCGCGCAAAAAAATTCCAGACTTTCACCGAACGTCATCCCGAGGACTTCATCGATGGATTTTCCGTGATAGCGGATATCCAGGGTCTCTTCATTGTACCTGCGCCCGCCGCATTGATCGCAGGTAATATAGACATCGGGCAGAAACTCCATTTCGACCCTGATTTTGCCCTGGCCTGCGCAGGCCTCACATCTGCCCCCTTCTACATTGAATGAGAAGCGCGACGGGGTATAGCCTCTGGTCCTTGCCTCGGGCACCTGGGCGAATATGCGCCTGATTTCATCGAATAGCCCGGTATACGTAGCGGGGGTTGAGCGGGGCGTTCGTCCTATGGGCGAATGATCTATTTCTATTGCCCTTGAAAGATGCTGCCATCCGCTTATGGATTGGAAACCGCCTGCATTGCCGGCTGTCCCTGACAGGCGTGCTTTGATTGCCCGGTAAATGACCTCTTTAACAAGAGTCGATTTGCCCGACCCGCTGACGCCTGTCACACAGGTGAGAGTCCCGAGGGGTATCCTGACGTCGATATTTTTCAAGTTGAATTTTTTTGCGCCCGTAACTTCAATCCATTCTCCATTCATAGCCGGACGCACGCGACGAGCAACTCCGCTTTCACGGCCGCCGTTGAGAAATATACCTGTAACAGAGTCCGGACACGCCCTGATCTGCTCCAGGCTTCCTTGCGCGACCACTCTGCCGCCGTTAGGCCCGGCACCCGGACCCAGGTCAACGATATAATCCGCCGACCGTATTGTCTCCTCATCGTGTTCAACGACCAGTATCGAATTCCCTTTATTCTGTAATTCCCGCAGGGTCGACAGGAGTCTTTGGTTATCCCTGGGGTGAAGACCGATGGTCGGCTCATCCAGGACATAACAAATGCCCCTCATGTTGGATCCAAGCTGAGCGGCAAGTCTTATCCTCTGGGCTTCTCCACCTGAAAGGGTATCGCCGGAGCGGTCCAGCGCTATATAACCCAGACCCACCTGTTTCAGGAAACGGAGGCGTGGAAGGAGTTCACTCATGACGGCGCCGGCGACCGCTCTCTCCCTGCCGGTAAATTTCATGGAAGAGAGCAGGCGTTCAGCCTCTGTTACTGAGCATGAAACTAGTTCGCCTATCCCCCATTCTCTGACCTTGACGGCAAGAGCTTCCTCTCTGAGGCGTTTCCCATTACAGGCTGGACAGACTGCGTCTCCCATAAAATCCCGCAGCCCCTCTCTGAGAGTATCGGGAAGTCCCCTCATCATCGGAATGATCCCGCGGAACCCCGCGGCGCCGAAAAGCAGTTTCCGCATGCCCTCTTTTCCCAGAAAAGAGAGCGGCATGTCCGGGGTGATCCCGAATTCGCGGCATATCTCGCCGATAACTCCGGATTTAAATTTATTAAGAGCACTGTATGCAAACGGTGCCAAAGCCCCCTCCGACAAACTTTTCCCCGGTTCTGGAATTATGAGCTCGGGAATGAAATCGACCAGACTGCCCATCCCCTGGCATTGAGGACAGGCGCCCTGCCGGCTATTGAAAGAAAAAAGCCGGGGATCGAGTTCTTCGAAACTCCGTCGGCATCTGGGACAATAAGACCTCTCGCTGTAGGTTTTACGTTTACCAGCTTCATCCATAACCCTGATAGTTCCCTTGCCGATCTGAAAGGCCTTCTCGACCGATCCCGCCAGTTCCTCCCGGGATTGTTTTCCGATCCGCATTTCTCTCACGACGATATCCATGTCGTGTTCCCGGAAGCGCTCCAGCTCAGGGATGGGATCGAGTGTCACATAGCGCCCGTCAATGACGGCGTGGGAAAATCCGAGTCGTTTCATTTTTCTCATAAGATCCTTGTGATACCCTTTCCTTCCGAAGACCACGGGGGCCAGCACGAGGAGCTTTCCGTTTTTAAAGCTTTCCATGATTTCTTCCACGATGATCTCCGGCGAGAAAGACTCGATCGACTCCTGACATCCGGGACAATGCTGAACGCCTATTTTGCTGTAGAGCAGCCTGAGATAATGGTATACCTCTGTCAGTGTGGCCACGGTGGATCGCTTCCCGGACAGGCTTGTCCTCTGCTCGATGGCTACTGTGGGGGGGATGCCCGAGATGTCGTCGATATCCGGACGCTCCATGATCTTCAGGTACTGCCTGATATATGTCGGCAGGCACTCCAGATATCGCCTCTGTCCCTCGGCAAAGAGGATATCAAAGGCAAGAGTCGATTTTCCTGAGCCGCTTACCCCGGTGATGGCCACCATCTTTCCTCTGGGTATGGAAAGCGAAATATCCTTCAGATTGTGCTCCCTGGCGCCTGTGACGGTTATCTTGTTGTCCGCGGCCCTGCGGCCGTGTGCAGCATCCTGGAGCCTGGTTTTTGCGATTTGCTCCGTTCCTTTCAGATGATGCCTGAGCCACTGCCCGGTCCAGGATGATTCTTCCCCGGCGATTTCTTCCGGAGTCCCTGCGGCAACTACACGTCCGCCCTCCTCGCCTCCTTCCGGCCCGAGGTCAATGACGTAATCCGCGCACTTGATCATCTCGGGGTTGTGCTCGATGAAGACGATACTGTTTCCTTCGCAAACGAGTTTCTGGAAGGCCTTAATCAGGATGGAAATGTCATGCGCATGGAGTCCGACAGTGGGCTCGTCAAAAATCAAAAGGGCTCGTCCTATCTTCCTGAGGCTGATGTGGCGCGCGAGTTTGAGTCTCTGAGCTTCTCCGCCCGACAGCGTATTGACGGGCTGTCCCAGCCTCAGATAACCGAGTCCGACTGAAACGAGGACCTGCAGGGGAGAGACGATTCCGGGACAGTCCGCGAAAAAAGACACGGCCTCCTCCACTGTCATCGCAAGGACTTCTGCAATGTTTTTTCCCCTGCATCGGACTTCGAGGATTTCATCCGTGAATCTCTTGCCGCCGCAGACTGGACAGAGGACGAATACATCGGACAGGAACTGCATCTCGATCTTTTCGAATCCTTCGCCCTGGCATGCCTCGCACCGGCCTCCCCGGGTGTTGAAAGAAAAAAAGGATGCCTTGTAGCCCTTTTGTTCCGCAAGGGGCTGCGATGCAAAAAGAGCACGGATCGGATCGTAAGCTTTCAAGTATGTGACCGGCGTCGCCCTCGGGGTCTTTCCGACCGGCTTCTGATCCACGAGGATCGCTTCGTCGATGTTTTCCACTCCCTGAATTTCCAAGAAACTGCCGGGTTTTTCTTCCGTTTCTCCCTTGAGTCTTTTCAATCCCCTGTACAGGATATCGATGCCGAGTGTACTCTTGCCCGATCCGGATACCCCGGTGACTGCGACCAGACATCCCAGAGGGATATCTACATCGATCTTTTTCAGATTGTGCTCGCCCGCTCCCCGGATGGAAATGAAATTCACCGGCCTCCTTCTCTGTTGCGGTACAGGAATGCTGCGCGTGCCGCTCAGATATTGACCCGTCAGCGATGACGGATGTTTCAGGATTTGATCCAGTGTGCCGCTGCAGATGATCTCCCCTCCTTTTTCTCCCGCAGCCGGCCCCATATCGATGATATGGTCCGCACCCTTGAGTATCTCCGGATCATGCTCAACGACCACGACCGTATTTCCCTGATCACGAAGATCGAGGAGAGTTCCAAGCAGACGGCCACTGTCGCGGGGGTGCAATCCTATTGTAGGTTCATCGAGAATGTAGAGCGTATCGACGAGAGATGACCCTAGCGCTTTGGTGAGACTTACCCGCTCGATCTCCCCTCCAGAAAGAGTTCTGGATTGGCGGTCGAGAGTCAAATATCCCAATCCCACATCAAGCAGATACCGCAATCTTCTTCTGATTTCGTCGATGAGAATCCCCGCCGCCTCGTCAAGAGAATTGTGGGAAAGCCGCTCAAAAAACTTCGATGTATCGGCGATACTGAGACGATAGACGTCGGCGATATTTTTTCCGAGAATACGCCACAGCAGGACTTCGTTTTTGAAACGGCTTCCCGAACATTCGGGGCAGATTACATAGCCTCGGTACCTTGATAGGAACACCCGCACGTGGAGCTTGTATCTCCTGCTTTCAAGCCATCGGAAGAAACCGCGGATTCCATAAAAATTGTCGTCTCCATCTATGATCAGATTTTGATGTTTTTCATCGAGATCTTTGAAAGGAACGTGAACCGGAATACCCTTCCTGCGGCAGAAGGTGATGAGGTCTTCCATTTCCAGCCTGGCCGCTCCCGACCATGGCCTTATTGCCCCGTCGCGGATGGATTTGTTTTTATCCGGGATTACGAGATCAAAGTCGATATCGATCGTCCGCCCGAAGCCCCGGCACATTTCACATGCACCCGCCGGTGAATTGAACGAGAAGAAGTTGGCAGAAGGCGCTCTGTAAGTGATCCCGCAGTAAGGGCATTCAAGATTCGAGCTGAAACGAAGGGTTTCTCCGGTGGGAAGGTGTACATCGACCTTCCCTTTCCCCCTCTTCATGGCCAGTTCAATCGAATCAATGACCCGTTTGCGTTCCGCCCTTTTGAAATGAAACCTGTCGGCAACGACATCCCACCTCCCTTCATCCGCTTCCTCAACGGGAATGAGCCGCCCTTCTTTCCATATCCGATAAAATCCGGATCGCTGAAGAGATTCGCGTCTTTCTTCCGGCATTCCGGTGCATTCCACAGGGAAAGTCAAAACGAGGGGGGTCTTTTCTTCAAGGGCCAGAAGCTTCCCGAACACGTCCTGGGCGGTGTCCTTTCGGACCGTCCTGCCGCAGTTGCCGCACTCGAGCACGGCTACGCGGGCATAGAGAAGCTTCATGTAATCGTTGATCTCGGTAATCGTCCCGACGGTGGACCTGGAAGTCTTGACTGCGTCTCCCTGGGCTATCGCCAATGCAGGGGGGATCCCTTTTATCCGCCCGACGTTGGGTCTGTCCATGCGCTCCATGAACTGGCGGGCATAGGGAGAGAACGTCTCCACATAACGTCTCTGCCCCTCGGCATAAAGAACATCGAATGCGAGGGATGATTTTCCGGCACCGCTCACGCCTGTAATTGTGACAAGCTTATTCAAGGGAATCTCGATATCGAAACCCTTGAGATTGTTCTGTCTGACATTCTTGAGAACAATGGAAGTCATAAAATGATTTTAAACTCTGTCTCTCTTGACTTCAATACAATACCATTATGGTCCGACTGACGGCGTCCTCATTTCGCATTCGCCATTTCTTGATTTCGTACGGAGGGTGGATAATAAAAGAGATGCCCGAAAGAAAGTCCGGACATGAGTAAGTGCTGGAAAAGACAGGAAAGAGAAATTCAGGATAGGTATATCACGCCAGGTGCCGCCAGGGATAGCACAAGACAACGGGGCGCCTCTTTCAGGCGTCCCGTTGTGCCTTGTAGATATTATATTCGCTCAATTGCACAGGCCATCGCCACACCGCCTCCGCCGCACAGGGTGGCGAGCCCGAGGGTCTTGTCCTTCTCCTTCATCGTGTGGAGCAGGGTGACCATGATGCGGCATCCCGTCGATCCCACCGGATGGCCGAGCCCGATCCCCGAACCCTTGATGTTCGTAATCTCCCGGTTCAGACCCAGCTCCCTCTCCACTCCAATATACTGCGCGGCGAAGGCCTCGTTCACTTCGATCAGCTCGAAATCCTTGAGTTTGAGGCCGGACTTCGCCAGGAGATCACGCACTGCCGGGGTGGGACTCAAACCCATAACCGAGGGATGGCATCCCCCGTAGCCCACCGCCTTGATCCGGGCGAGCGGCTTCACCCCCAGCGCCTTCGCCTTATCGGCCGACATGATCAGCATCGCGCTCGACCCGTCATTGATCCCCGAGGAGTTCCCCGCCGTCACTTTCCCGATCTTTGGAATAAATGCCGGCGGAAGCGCTGCAAGTCTGTCCATTGTGAGCCCCTCCATGAAATGCTCGTCCTTGTTGAACACCACCGGGGGCTTGCCCTTCTTCTGCGGAACCTCCACGGCAACTATCTCTTCCCTGAAACCGCCTTCCTTTGTCGCCTTCTCCGCCAGATTGTGGCTCCTCAGGGCCACTTCGTCCATCTCGGCCCGGCTGATCCCGTGCATCTGCGCGATAAACTCCGCCGTCTGACCCATAATGTAGGGCTTGCCCTTGAAAAGCTCCAGAGGCATCCCATCCTTCACCGGGCCCTTCTCCGGACCAGGAAGAAGATGAGAGCCGCAGTGAAGCGCCCGGATGATGTTGTCCACAAACTCCTGGTCCTGAAGACGGCAGCCCCACCGGGCCGCGGGAACCGAATAAGGAACTCGGGACATGTTCTCCACACCGCCTGCAAGTACCACATCCACCAGACCTGCTTTGATCATCGCCATGCCCGATACCACCGCCTCCATTCCCGATATGCAGACCCGGTTGATCGTCACCGCCGTCGATGTCTCCGGAATCCCCGCCATCAACGCCCCGATCCGCGTCACGTTGAGCGAGTCCACCGGGTCCATGCAGCAGCCGTACCGCACATCATTGACCTCGCCGGGCTCCACTCCGGCCCGCCTGAGCGCCTCCTTCATCGTGACACTCGCGAGAACCGCCGCGTGTACGTCCTTGAGACTGCCGCCGAATGAGCCGATCGCCGTGCGGCATGCCGATACAATGACTACGTCCTTCATAATAATACACTCTCCTGTGGTTTATTTCCGATTTTCCGAGTAGCTCCGATTAACGGATAAAAAAACCCGTTTTGCGGGCTGATTCAAAATGCAGGCTAACGGCACAGGGCTGAAGGGAGAAAAGTATAAAAAACAGCTCCCCTGCTGTCCGAAGCCGCTTTTGAGAACAAAACCGAAAGCGCAAGGCAAAGGGCCAAAGGAATTGCTCAAATAGTAATTTTTCCTGAAGCCTGTCTTCAAGACGGCCAGCGCCAAGCATTTCCTTATAAATGAAATGTCTCCGAAAGTAAAGGAAGAACTCCGCTTTTTTTCAAACCGGTTGCAGCGAGTTTCTTCGCGGTCATGTTTTTGATATCCGCCTGTATAGAAGGCAATTGATATGAAAGAAGGCAGTTAATGCTCCCCCCTGTCTGATGATTTTTCTTGCAAGTTCTTTTACCCGTTTTTGTCTGGTTACTTTCCGGTCCGCCAGATAGACAGCAGGCAGACCATGGCAGATCATTTTGTGGAACCCGGCATGCGGCAGCTTTGACACACCCTGGCTTGCCATTCTGAAGAAGAGCAGGAGACGCTCGATCATGCGATCGTCGTTTTCATAATATGAACAGAAATTCAGATCTCCGCCTATCAGATCCTCCTCCTGATCTACAAAGTAATCCATCAGTATGTGCAATCCCTGGACCCAGGGGAAATAGGCATTCCTGATTTGGTTCACAAGGGTGCCGGAGCAATAGTCATTCTGGGCGGAGCTGACGAGACAGAATATCCCCAGTGTTGAACCCGCGCATGCCGAAAATTCATACCAGCTCATGGGCGGCAGCACGGGGCGGTATACTTCAAACCAAGCTTTCAAATACGGGACTCTATCCTCCACGCGGACGTGTTTGAACACCTGCAGATCACAATAATACGTGGCAAGCTCATACAAAGAAGGGGAAATCTTTTCATATGCGGGGGTTTTTTCCAGTATACTCTGGCATGTCCTCACAAGATCGGCAAGGTATCCTCCGTCAGATTGTTCTTCTCTGTATCGATAGTAATTGGTACAGGGGGCGCACGGCGTAAGCGCATGGAACATTGCTTCGTGAAGAGTCCGGAAATCCAGAGGATCCACAGAGGTGCTCCGATCGCACAGATTGTCGAGGTAATCGCTGATGGTCTGATAAGCAACGATGAATTTAACCGCATCATTCCTTTTCTCGCCGGCCAGCAATCCATAAAGGGCCCCTCCTTCGCAATGGAACGCCTTGGTATGGATGCTCATCAGCGCCTGTTTGCGCAGTTCCGGATCAGGAATTTGCTTCGCCTTCTCTATCCATCCGTTTAAAAAAAAGTGGGCGTCGGGAAGAACCTCCCGGATCGTCCTCACCGTCATGGTCCAGAAGCCTGTCGGAACTGCCAATGTTTTAAACACTCCTTGCATAAGGGAATTTAGGGCAATTTAATCGGAACACGCCAAATTTGCAAATAACTTTTGGCGGTGCTGCATCCAAAAAACGAAAGCCCGCCCCTGACAGAGGGCAGGCCTGTTATGCAACCAGTTCCGGAATTCAGAACCTGAGGACAAAGCCCGAGCGTGTGTAATCACAAAATCCTATTTTCCCGAATCTCTCCTGGCCACGAGACCGGACAGGGCGAAAATTCCGGCGAAAACATAATCGCAGGCAAAGAAATCAACAAACGGAATGGAGCGGATGTATCTACTTTCTATCCTTAAAAAATTTCAGAAGGAACGCAGCATCCTTAGGTGAAAGATCGAAATTGAAGACAGCTTTTTCGACTAGTTGTTGAACCGGTTGTTTTGGATTCTCTTCCAGATGGGATGAAATCCATTTGATAGCTTTCCTGATGTCTTCCCCTTCCGGCATCATGTTCGACATCTGCGCCACCTCCTTGCTTATTACTATAGTAAAAAAAGGAGCAGGTTTCAAGGATGAAAGGACCTCTTGAGGACACATTTCCCGTCCGCCGGGACGTTGAGCTAAGCAAATCGGCAATCAAAAATCAGGATTCCCCTAATATTAAAGGGACTGGAATCTGGTTATGCTTTAAATCAATTCTGCCGGCGCAAATTCAGACGACGGAAAGCTGTATTTGCGCCGCCTCCCGATAGCGACAATTCGGGATTAAATCAAAAATCTGATAAAAAGGAGGGTGCCGAAATGAAAAAGCACATATTCCCTGCTATTATCATTGTCATTTTGCTCGCGTTTTCTTCCGTTTGCGCCGCCCAGGACAGAATGGGATCTTCCGGGCCGGGCCTTTATTTTGGCGTTTTCGGAGGGGGTGTGTTCCCCCTGGACATGCAGATGTCCAATGATAATGCATCACTGCGAGACCTGGATCTGGGTAATGGCTGGACAGCCGGTGCAAAAGTCGGAGGACTTTTTCTGGACAAAGTACTCGCTGTCGAGATCGAATACAATCATATTGCGGGTACAAATGCCGATAGTCAGTTCAGCCACACATTCAGCGGGACAAACATCAATGTTTCGGGAAAGGTTGCAATTGATTCCGTCTTCGTGAATTTCATTGCCCGATATCCTCACGGAAAAATCCATCCCTATATAGGGGTCGGTCCCGGCTGGTCCTGGTTCAAATTCAAGGATGCCAGCGCATCGTCGGTGCCCAACGCACTCGGTTTGTCAACAGCAACGAGCGATGACACTGATTCGACCTGGGCCGTTCAAGGGCTCGCCGGAGTAGAATTCGACATAGTGCGCAATGCCTCGTTTGTCCTCGGTTACAAGTACTATTATACAAAAGCGGACCTGGATTCGTTCAACCATACTGATGTCAAATTCAAGTCGCATATTGTGACGGGCGGTTTCAATTTCTATTTCTGATTCGCGTCTGGACACACTATTTCAAAGATTCGGAGAGGCTGCTCTTACGGGGTCAATAGCTCTGGATCACGCAAACCGACGGACATGGAACCCTCAAAGCGATCGCGGAGGGGGAAGTCCTAGATCCGGAAAGACACAGCCAGCGCGTCGATGTGAAGGCCGTTACTCTGCACCGCTTTCGCTTGGACAGGACAGAACATGGATGGGAGGCCACAGTCATTCTCGACATCTGAGGCAATATCCTCTGCGTATTCCGGCGGGTTGAATTCTACAAAGTTTGGAGAAGGAAGCTACAATTCATCTCAGTTTCCACGGCCGGCGGAAGTACCATCATCAGCGGGACTTGGCGGGAAAGCCATCGCTCCGTAATTACAAACAAAACATGATTCCATGCAGGCTGTCGGGCCGGGGAATGGTACATAATGTGCAAGCTGCATGTAGAACAGATGCCGTCCCCAGGTTCCTGAACGAGAAACGGACAAGAAAGGTGAATCATGAGAGTAAGAGTAGATGAAGAAATCTGTGTCGGGTGTGAAGCATGCGCCGAGGCATGTCCCGAAATTTTCGAGATGAATGGAGAATTCGCCGTTCCGGTGATAGAAGATGATGTTCCTGAAGAACTTGAGGAAATTTGCCGGGAGACGGCGGACACCTGTCCTGTAGAATCCATTATTATCATGGAGGATTAGCCGGATTTGACGGGCAGAGTTTTTTCAGGAGCCCGCTGATCCGCCAGGGGGATCGCTTATAGCTGAGATTGGGGAACATAGTATTCAAAGATCGACGCAGAGTGATTACTGGATCGGTACTTCACCGAAACTGGAAGAAACACAGTCTGCCGTGAGCTTTGATTTACACTTCGGAAAGGGGATGTGTCGCTAATTTTGATTGCAAAAGTTTAATTTATATGGTTTTTTATATATCGAATGGGGCTTTTCTCAGTACCGGTGATTGTTTCAACGCCATCCTGAAAGCCGGAACATGTTTCTGAAAGAGGCTCTTCTATACAAGAAAGCCGAGGCCAATAAGGTATCCTGTTACCTCTGTAGTCATCGCTGTAGTATTCCCGACGGAGGGTTCGGCATATGCAATGTCCGGGAAAACCGGGGTGGTGTCCTGTACACACACGCATACGGAGAACTCATTGCCCGCAATATCGATCCTATTGAGAAAAAACCCCTGTACCATTTTTATCCCGGCACTTACTCCTATTCCATTGCAGCAATCGGGTGCAATTTCAAGTGCGATTTTTGTCAGAACTGGCAGATATCTCAAGCCAGGGAAGCTGAAGAGCTGGGTCTTCGCTCCCAGGCGGTCAGGCCGGAAGATGTGATCAAGCAGGCAAAACAGACCGACTCAAAAAGCATCTCCTATACCTATACTGAGCCCACGATTTTCTTCGAATATGCCCTGGAGATTTCACGGTTGGCCAAAAAAGAGGGGCTTGCCAATGTATTTGTGACAAACGGGTATATGACGGCGGAGATGCTGCACATGATGGACGGCTATCTCAATGCGGCGAATGTAGACCTCAAATCTTTCCGCAAAGATTATTACCGCAAAGTGTGCAAGGGCAATCTCGCGCCCGTGCTCGAGAATATCAGGACAATGCATAAATCGGGTATCTGGATCGAGATCACGACTCTGGTTGTTCCCGGCCTTAATGATTCAGAGCAGGAATTGCGGGAAATAGCCGATTTCATAGCAGGCGTCGACAGGACGATTCCCTGGCACGTCAGCCGCTTCCATCCTCAATACCGCATGGACGGAAGGCCGGCTACTCCCATGACTGTTCTGAATAGGGCTTATGAGATTGGCAAAGAAGCCGGCCTGCATTACGTTTACCTGGGCAATGTCTCGGGGAAAGGAAATCATACCTATTGTCACAAGTGCAGCCGGCTTCTGATTGAACGCAGCGGTTTTTCCGTTCGTAGATATGAAATAACGGAAGGGCGATGCCCGCAGTGCGGTACCAGGGTGGAGGGTGTGGGACTCTAACATAAGGAGGGTCGGAAAATGAAGATCAGCAAAAGGACCTCTTTAAAAGGTCGCGCCAGAGAGCAAGAAGCAAAATTCTGGCGGATCATGCGTTCTGCAGGACCCGGCAGGCAATGTCTTAAGTGAAAACAGTGAAAGGGAAAATAATTGCCGGTTCGGCAGTTAAGAAATTTGATTTTTTTATTCAGTGGCATCTCACGGAACGGTGCAACCTGCGTTGCCGTCACTGCTACCAGCAGGGGACGGACGCCGAGGAGATGACCCCCGACAGAGTCAAAGAGGAAGTAGACGGGGCAACCGGGATGTTCCGGGCCTGGGAGGAGAATTACGGCATACAGGTGACCCCGTCTATTCATTTCACAGGCGGAGAGCCTCTTCTTTATCCGGGCATGTGGGATGTTGCGGCTTATTGCCGTGACAAGGGATATCAAGTCGCTCTTTTGACGAACGGCTGCCTGATTACCGAAGAGGATTCAGTGAAAGCGTCTTCTCTCGGCGTGAGTGACATCCAGATCAGTCTAGAAGGACCTCGCCAGCTTCACGACGACATACGCGGGAAAGGGAGTTTTGCTTCGGCTCGAAGAGGTCTCGAAAAGCTGCTTAAGCGCGAAAACAGGGTCAGCGCCAACGTGACTCTTTCTCGTCTCAATTCAGATTATATCGAGAAAACGGTGGAGACCGCCAGAAATACAGGGTTTCACCGGATCGGTTTTTCGAGAGTCGTGCCTTGCGGAAGGGGAAAAGCCTTCCTCCGGTATCTGCTCCGCCCGGATGAATTGAAGGAAGCCTATAGCAGAATCCAATCATTGAACAGTCCTGCATTCCCCGTTTCGTCTCTGGATCCCCTGGCAGGGACTCTTCATTGCGACCCTGCCGGTTCCGCAGATGCGCTGACACTCGCTGGGTGCAGCGCGGGCTTTTCGGGCGTAACCGTCACCAGCGACGGTTCCGTCATGCCCTGCAGGCGCATCGGCCTCGTCGCGGGGAACTTGAAAAGTAATTCTCTCCGGTTCATCTGGGCTACCTCAGAGATCCTGTGGCGGTTGAGGACACGGGAAAGCTATAAGGGAAAATGCAACCGATGTGGCTACTGGTCCTCATGCCGGGGCTGCCGGGCAATAGCTTATCATTACTCGCTGGCGGATAACGGCGAAGGCGACCTGTTTGCTGATGATCCCCAGTGCTGGCATGAATGAAAAAAGAAGGGGGCATCAATAAATATATGGAAAAAAAACAGGCGAATGCACGCCGGAAATGAATTTTTCCAGCTTGGTGATGCCGTGAACCGGTTCCGGATATTCCAGGACATGGGGGTGCGTCTGAATATATCCTGTATCGAATCTCTCTTCCCGGAAATCCGAGTCCATACAGATCGCGCGATAGAAGGGGATGGTTGTTTTGGGACCGACAATGAGAAACAGGTCCAGTGCGCACTGGAGCCGCTGGACCGTCTGTTCCCAGTTGTATCCGCGGACGGTCATTTTGACCAGCAGTGAATCATATTCCGTGGGAATTCTGTAGCCCTGATAGATGATCCCGTCCAGCCGCACACCTGGTCCGCCGGGTGGAAGATATACGTCGATATTTTTTCCACCATCCGGCATGAAATTATTGAGCGGGTCCTCCGCATTGATCCTAACCTGAACGGCTTTTCCGCGAAGCTGAATCCGTTCGGCGGGTATTGTCAAGGGCTTTCCTTCGGCGATATTGATCTGCTCCCTGATGATATCGATATTGACCAATTCTTCCGTAACAGTATGTTCCACCTGGAGACGGGTATTCATTTCCATGAACCAGAATTGATTCGTCTGGGGATCCACAAGAAACTCGACCGTTCCTGCATTGACGTAACCGACCTCCCGCGCTGCCCTGATTGCGGCGGCATACATGGCATCGAGCACCTCAGGCGGAAGAGCGGCCGGGGCCAGTTCCAGCAATTTTTGATGCCTCCTCTGGATGGAACAATCTCGGGAACCAAGGTGAATGACATTCCCGTAATAGTCCGCCAGGATCTGGATTTCGACATGCCGGGGGGATTCGATGCACTTCTCCACATAAATATTCTCATTTTTAAATGCCTTGCGGGCTTCGGCCCGCGCCCTTTTTACAGAATTGGCCAGTTCCGCCTGATTCTGAACTTTTCTGATTCCCCTGCCGCCGCCCCCCGCTGATGCCTTGATCATGATCGGATAGCCGTACTGATTGCCAAAGGAGATCGCCTCGCGAATCCCTTCTTCACCTGATGATAGATTATAAGTCCCGGGGATAAAGGGCAGATCAGCCCTTTTTACGATCTCCCTGGCCAGAACTTTTTCTCCCAGATTCCGTATGAGCTTTGGAGGAGGGCCGATAAAAATAATTCCGGCCCGCTCGCATGCTGACGCGAAATCCGCATTTTCCGCCAGAAATCCGTAACCTGGATGAATCGCGTCGGCTCCTGTTTTGGTTGCCGCCCATATCATTCTGTCGATATCCAGGTAATCTTTCCTGGGGCCGTCCCCGATCAAGACAGCTTCTTCCGCGATCCGGATATAATAAGCGTGCTGATCCGGTTTTTCATAAACGACGACCGCCAGAAGCCCCATTTCCTTTACGGTCCTGAGGATCCGCAGGGCTATTTCACCGCGGTTCGCAATCAGTATTTTTTTAATCTTCCTTTTTACGGCCTTTATAGACATCTCTATCCACTCTACAGCCAGCTATAGGGGAAGAACTCGGCTGTATACATATCCATCAGGAACGTTTCCAGGTTTGCAATCTCCTTGCCCGGATCCGGGTAATTGAAAATACCGGGATGTTTGTAAATATAACCGGTATCGATTCTGCCGGCGATAAAGTCAGGATCGTCGCATATCGCCCTGTAAAAGGGGATCGTGGTTTTCGGACCCACTATCAGAAAGACATCCAGTGCTCTCTCCAGGCGGCTCAGGGCCTGCTCCCAGTTAAAACCGCGGACCGTCAGTTTAACCAGAAGAGAATCATATTCCGTCGGAATTCTGTAGCCCTGGTATAAAATGCCGTCCAGGCGGATGCCGGGGCCACCGGGGGGCAAATACACTTCTACCGTTTTTCCACCGTCGGGTCTGAAATTGAGGAGCGGATCTTCCGCATTGATTCTTACCTGAATTGCGCTGCCGACCGGATTTACATATTCCTGAGGTATCTCCAGGCGATTTCCTTCGGCGATCATGATCTGCTGCCGGACTATATCCACATTGACCAGTTCCTCGGTCACCGTATGCTCGACCTGCAGTCGTGGGTTCATGGCCATGAACCAGAACTCCATCGTACGGGGATCCAGCAGGAATTCTACAGTACCCGCGTTGATATAATCGACCTCCCGCGCCGCCCTGATTGCGGCGGCATACATGGCATTGAGCACCTCAGGCGGAAGAGCGGCCGGGGCCAGCTCCAGCAATTTCTGATGTCTGCGCTGAATGGAGCAATCGCGGGATCCAAGGTGGATGATATTGCCGAAAGAATCCGCAAGAATCTGAATTTCTATGTGGCGCGAGGATTCGATACACTTCTCCAGATATATGCTTTCCTCTCTCGGATATTTGCGGGCTCTCGAGCGCCTTTTTACGATCTGCTTGACCAAATCCGTTTCGTTCAATACTTTTGTGACACCCCGGCCTCCACTTCCTCCTGATGATTTGACCATTATCGGGTATCCTGTTTTCCCGCCGAACGCCACTGCCTCCCCTATGCCCCGTTCGCCAGGAGACAGGGTATAGGTACCGGGTATAACAGGTATTCCGACCCTTCTCATTATCTCCCGGGCAATAACCTTATTGCCCAGATTGCGGATAACCCTGGAAGGGGGGCCGATGAACGTAATGCCGGCCCTTTCGCAGGCGGCGGCGAAGTCGGCATTCTCCGATAAAAATCCGTACCCGGGGTGAATGGCATCCGCGCCGGTCTTCCGGGCAGCCCAGATCATTTTTTCAATATCAAGATAGTCCTTGACCGGTCCGTCCCCTATCATGATGGCTTCTTCGGCAAACCGGATATAATAAGCGTCGCTGTCCGGCCTCTCGTAGGCTACAACGGCTTCGCGGCCAAGCTCGCGGATCGCACGGATAATCCTGAGGGCGACCTCGCCTCTGTTGGCGATCAGAATTTTTCTTATTCTCTTTCTTGGGAGCATGTTTTTTTGAGCGCTTGCACGCAGAAGAAAAGCCCTGCACTCTTCCCGTTTTTCTAACTGATTTCCGTTCCCTTCGGCACGGAAGGCGTTCCGGCCGCCGTCTTTATCTTAGTAAGGGATGTGGAAAATTGACACATTCCCATATCTTAGTCAAGTGCGATTACCTCGATTGGAACCGGCGCATTGCACGCTTCAGTGATCGTCCTTTGATTTGCATTGCTTTCGGAAGGCGTGCTGCGGATTTTTTTTCCGGGTCTCCTGCTTCATTCTGACCTGCAATGTACCGACGACGATGACCCCCACCGTGAAGAAGAGTTCTACGCCGTACTGCACTATCCGGGAGGGGTGGAATAAATTCACAATAAATGGATCGCTTATTATCATTTCTCCTCCCACTCGTCCGAGAATAGCCGCTCCGATGTAAATAATCACAGGATATTTGTCCATCAGCATGGAAAGGATATTGCTCGTGAACACGATAAACGGGATACTCAGGCCAAGGCCGAAAACGAGCAGAAAAAGATTCCCTTTAGAGGCGGCGGCAATGGCAAGGATATTATCGGCGGACATAGTGATATCGGCTACAACAATAATCCAGACGGCCTGCCAGAATGTCTGGACCTCTTTTCTGATTTCTTCTCCCGGCGCCCCCTTTACAAAGAGTTTCAATGCGATCCAGATAATAAAGGCTCCCCCGGCAAATTTTACGAACTGAATCTGCAACAGTTGAGCGGCAAAGAAGGTGAAGACGACCCTCAACGCGACGGCGGCCCCGGCTCCGTAGAATATACCTCTTTTACGCTCCCTGCGGGGGAGTGTTCTGACAGCCATGGCGATGATGACGGCATTATCTCCCGCCAGGACCAGATCGATGACGATAATGCTCAGGGCACCCAGGATAAATTCCCAGTTGAAATGGATTTGGCTGAATGAACAAAGATCCAATGATTCTTTCCCTTGCAGAATAGCTCTGTTAAAAACACATAGCACAGATTCAAGGGCTACCGCACGCAAAATCGCAAAATAACGTAGTTCTCCAGGCGGGGTGTATTCGCTGCTCGGCTTCGGCTGCTGGGCAAATGGCGTCAAAAGAGGAAGTTGAGAGAGCGAGAACGGCTTTCAGCCTGTATTTTTCCTCGATAACGTGTTATGAATTTTCGCCCTTCGGGTGTTGGCGAACGAACGAAACAAGGAGATTCATTATGAAAAGAAATCTGATTATTATGGGAACGGTATTTCTGAGCATTGCATTGATATTCACTATTGGATGCGCCAAGAAAGTTGTCGTCAGGGAGAGAGCGGAACAGGAAAAGCAGGTGGCAGCGGAAAAACAATCGGCGTCCGGGCAGGAATCAAAGCAGGACATGGCAGCCGCCGCGCGGGGGGAAACCACCAGGACGTCGATAGCCGGAGCCGCACCGGATGCAATCTCTCAACTCGGAGACATCTATTTTGATTTTGACAAGTTCAATCTGAAACCGCAAGCACAGAAAACATTGCAGAAATATGCGGATTGGCTTGCGGCTAATCCGGATTACGTGGTCAAAATCGAAGGCAACTGCGATGAAAGAGGCACGATCGAGTACAATCTGGCTCTGGGTGAGAGACGCGCAAAAGCAGCGATGAAATATATAGTCGATCTCGGCATTAAGAAGAGCAGGATATCCGTCGTCAGTTACGGGAAAGAGCGCCCGGTGGACCCTGGACACAACGAGGAGGCCTGGGCCAAAAACAGGAGAGATCATTTTGTCATCACGTTGAAGAAATGAAGCCGAAAGGCCTGGGGAATCGAAGATTCTCCATAGCTATGGAGAATCTTCGATTCTATTTGATTCGGATATCATTTTCGCTGTGACGAAAGGAGAAGAAAAAGGGGAACAGGGCCGGCAGGTCCCGATGCGACGCGGTTTTCCGGATCAGCGGATAAACCGGCCTCAATAGCGGGTTGACAACCCGATGCGAAAAATAGTATGAGGAATCATCCGAGTACTCGGATGATGATGAAGCAACCTTTTTGGTTCTTTTTTATTTGTGCTTTTTTTCCGGAATGCCTCGTTTGTCACCGCTCATCATAAAGCTGTAATTCTCTGAAATATTTTTCCAAAGCTTGTTCCACGCTCACCACCCGCGACAACACTTTGCATTGATTTTACGCTTTACGAAAGTGATTCCCCGTTCAGGAGAAACGGCAGGAATGCCCCATCGCGAAACGATTTCTGTAGAAGGCAAAAATTGCTGGTTCCGCGCCCGCTCAGGGCGTGTTTCGTTTATTGTCGATGCAAAAGATTATTTTGACGCATTCGCCTTCTCTGTCGAACAGGCAAAGTACTCGGTTCTTATTACTGGATGGGATATCGACAGCCGCCTGCAATTGCGCCCTGGAGGAGAGTCGGACCGATTCCCCGGCAAGCTCGGGGATTTTCTCAACGCCATCGTTTCGAAAAGGAAAGATCTGCACATATATATATTAATATGGGATTTCTCCATGATCTACCTTTTCGAACGTGAATTCATGCCGGTATTCAGGCTCAACTGGCGTAACCATCCGAGAATCCATTTCCGATTCGATGGAAACCATCCCGCCGGCGCAGCCCACCATCAGAAGATTGTCGTCGTGGATGATTGTATTGCCTTTTCGGGAGGACTTGACCTCACTGCAAGGCGGTGGGACACCGCCGAGCACCGTCCGGACGACCCGCGCAGGATCGACCCCTGGGGAGCGCCTTACCAGCCTTTTCATGATGTCCAGATTGCCGTGGACGGAGAGGCGGCTTTTGCTCTCGGCCGGATAGTACGCGAGCGCTGGTACTGGGCGACAGGCCAGCGCATTCCGGTGTTTGCCCGGAGCGGCTTTGATCCCTGGCCCGCAGGACTCAAGCCGGACCTGCAGGATATACAGGTTGCGATCTCCCGCACGATTCCAAAATGGGGAGGGCGCCCGGAAGTTCGTGAAGTGGAAGCACTTTTCCTGGATATGATTCGCGCGGCGCGGAAGAAAATCTATATTGAAAACCAGTATGTAACATCTGCGAAGATCGGGGAGGCATTGGCGGCGCGACTGAGACAACCGGACGGTCCGGAAGTCGTCATGGTCGTTTCGCACGAATGCTCGGGATGGCTGGAACAGAGCACGATGGGTGTATACCGCGCCCGGCTTCTGAAAAATCTACGGAGAGCGGACGGCAACGGCCGGCTCTTTATTTATTATCCCGCCCTGCCCCGGATCGAAATTCATTCCAAAGTTCTCATCGTCGATGACGATATGCTGCGCATAGGATCCGCAAACCTCAGCAACAGGTCGATGGGGATTGATACGGAATGTGATCTGATGATCGAGGCTGCGGGTGAACACCGAATAAGGGAAGCAATCGCAGGATTTCGCAACCGCCTTCTGGGCGAACACCTCGGTGTTGAGCCCTCGGAGATTTCACAGAAGGAGATTTCAGAAGGGTCTCTCGGCGGCGCGGTCGAGAATATCCGCCGGAGCACAGGGAAGATCGAGCCGCTCAGTGATGAAAAAGATGTATTCGAGACCATCTACTGCGATACTATCGTCTGCGATCCGGAACGTCCCATTAACGCGGACCAGTTGCTGGCATATATGTTGCCTGAAGACATTCAGAAACCGGAAAAAGGACGACTGATGAGCCTGGTCGCGGTTCTGGCTGCACTGGGCGCTATCGCCGCCGCATGGCACTGGACGCCGCTGAGCGTATGGATCAACCCTGACGTGATCTCGGCTTTTCTGCTGCCGTTTCAGGACAGTTTTGCCATGCCCCTGCTGATCACGGTTGCATACATTGCAGGGGGGTTCGTGATTCCGGTAACGATCCTGGTCATCATGACTGTATTGTTTTTCAGTCCCGCTTCCGGTTTTTTCTATTCACTGCTTGGATGCATAGCAAGTGCATCAGTCTCCTACGGCATCGGGTATATCCTGGGACGCGATATGATACGCCGGCTTGCCGGGAAAAAAACGAATCGCGTCAGCCGGCACATTACCCGGCATGGGTTTATAGCCGTTATCTTCCTGCGGCTGGCTGCCATTGCTCCCTTCACGGTAATTAATTTGATTGCGGGGGCCTCGCGCGTGCGGTTCAAGGATTATTTCTTCGGAACACTGATCGGCATGACTCCCGGAGTTTTCGCCCTGTCTTTTTTCGGCGACCGGCTGAGAGCGGCAATCCGCTATCCCAATACGGAGAGCCTTTTCATTCTGGCCGGTATTGTCACTGTTTTTCTGATTGCAGGTGGATGGATCACGAAGCGGTTCGGAAATTACAGGCAAGCCTCAATCGGAATGAAGCAGTGACAGGAGTTATTCCCGCAGTTCAGGAAGTACGGCAGGCCCGCTTTTCGGTGGCGTCCTACAATATCCACCGGTGTATTGGTATTGACGGCAGTTATCGTCCCGAGCGGATTACCGCTGTCATCCATGAGCTCAGGGCGGACCTGATAGGCCTGCAGGAAGTCGATTCGCGCCTGACGGCTGTATCGGGAATGTCCCAGCTCGACTATATCGCCTCCATGACCCGGTACAAAGCCATTGCCGGCCCCTGCATAAGGGATGATGACGGCTGCTACGGCAATGCTCTCCTCACTAGATGCCCCGTGATGGATTTTCGGCTCATTGATCTGAGTGTGCCCGGTTTCGAGCCACGGGGGGCGATAGATGTCGATCTGTGCATGCACGGCACTCCTGTGCGAGTTATAGTAACCCACCTGGGCCGCCGCGCTGCAGAGCGAAGAATTCAGATCAGGCATCTCCTCAGAATTGTCCGCAAGGACAGCAGTCATTTGACGATCATCATGGGGGATTTTAATGAATGGATGCCGTTCAGCCGGGCTCTGCGGATCATCAATTCCAGTTTCGGCGCAACTTCCGCAAGATCCACATTTCCTTCCATATTCCCCATACTGGCACTCGACCGGATATGGGTGTTGAAAAGCAAATCGCGCCCTTTATTCCAGGTACACGGGACACCCCTTTCCAGAATTGCTTCTGATCACCTTCCTCTGCGCGCGGAGATCCAACTCTGACATCCGGGACCGATCCCGGTCCGTTCCAGGTGAGCGTGAACGGGCGGCATGATTAATGCGCATTCGCCGGAACGAACGTTCAGGATATCCTCATCCCGACGCCTCCGAAAGTCGGGATTTTGAACGGGAAAAAATAAGGAAATAACTGATGGATCGAAAGAGGTCCATGCTGTAATTTTGATTTACAAGAGGAAGAGGGAATGGATATCTACGGCATTCTGAGAAAAGAACATCAAGAAGTGATTAGCCTGATTGAAAAACAGGTTCTTGATATCAAAGCGGGCAGAAGTGACGCCGGTCTCGTAGAGCGAATACAGAAGGTTTATTTTATTCATATGGGTGCAGAGGAGAAGTTCTTCTATCCGTTGCTTGAAGACCGCGAAGATATGTATGTCCGGGTGATCACGTCCTATGAGGAACATCACACGGCAAAGGAGATACTGAAAAATATTAGAAACATGATGACAGACGACGGTCGACGCCTGGCCCGACTCAGGTTTGCTAAAGAACTGATCGAAAATCACATTGAAGCCGAAGAAAAAATATTCAGGATGGCGGAAAAGATTCTGAACAAGGACGCCGCGCAGGAGATCAGCAGGCGATTTCTGGAAGAAAGAGAACTACTGCTTGATACGTCGTAAAGCCGTCCCGGAGGAAAGATCGTGCGTTCTATATGGTCGGGATCCATTAGCTTCGGTCTGATCAATATTCCCGTGCGGCTTTATACTGCCGTCAAGGAGACGCGGCCGGATTTCAATTACCTGCATAAACAGGACCTGAGCCCGATCAGGTATGCACGGATATGCAAAGCCGATGGAGAGGAAATTCCCTTCGAGGACATCGTCAGGGGATATGAATACAAAAAAGGGGACTATGTTGTTTTACAGGACGAGGATTTCAAAAAGGCCAATGTACGCAAAACGCAGACGATCGATATCGTCGATTTTGTAGAGGAAGCGGAAATCGATTCCAAATTCATGGAAAAACCTTACTATCTGGAGCCGGCCAGGGAATCACGAAAAGCGTATGCTCTTTTGCGGGAGGGTCTCAAGAGAACCGGAAAGGTCGGAATCGGCAAGTTTGTCCTCAAGACGCGCGAACACCTTGTTGTCCTCAAGCCGGAAGGTAATCTGATGATCCTCGAACAAATCAGATTTGCAAATGAAATAGTAAAGCCGGATAAGACGATCATTCCCGAGGAAGAGAAAGTTTCGGAAAAAGAACTGGAAATGGCGATCAAGCTGATTGATCAGCTCACGACCGCTTTTCACCCCGAGCAATATAAAGATACGTATACAGAGGAATTGATGAGGGTCGTCGAGGAAAAAGCGCACGGCGAAGTTCCCAGGGCCAGGGGTGAAAGACCGGTACCCACCGAAGTTCCCGATTTGATGTCCAGACTTCGCGAGAGCCTCGAAACGGCCAGGAAGAAGAAAACCGCTGCATGAATGCAAGGCAAAAGGCGCTTTCACCCTTTGGCCTTGAGACCGTCATTCCATGTCCCTCAAACAATACCGCAAAAAACGGGATTTTACTCGTACCCTGGAGCCGGAAGGGTTCTCCGGGTCATCTAAAAATGACACCACTCTGCGGTTCACGATACATAAGCACAGCGCATCCCGCCTCCATTACGATCTTCGCCTGGAACTCGACGGCGTTCTAAAGAGCTGGGCGGTACCGAAGGGAATCACTCTGGATCCCGAAGAGAAGAGACTGGCCGTAATGGTCGAGGATCATCCTCTCGACTACATTGAATTCGAAGGCGTTATCCCGGAGGAGAATTACGGCGCGGGAACGGTCATGGTCTGGGACAGCGGGACCTACCGCAGTGCAACAGGCAAAAGCCGCGCTGAAAGCGAAAAAGAGATGAAGAAAGGGCTGGAAAAAGGACACGTAAGTTTCATACTGGAGGGACGGAAGCTAAAAGGCGAGTTCGCCCTTGTTCGTCTTAAGAAAGCGAAAGGCAATAGTTGGCTTCTGATCAAGAAGCACGATGAATTCGCTCGCCCTTCCTCCGACGGAAACGAAGATCGATCCGTGCTTACCGGTCGGACGATGGGCGAAATTGTCTCGGAGAACGCGCCAGGCCGTTCAGCCATAAATCTGTCCTCCCTGAATCTGCAGGATATTCCTCTCTCTGAAATGCCTGAACACGTCAGACCCATGCTGGCGACGCTAGTGGAAGAACCTTTTGACAGGCCGGGGTGGCTGTTCGAGATCAAGTGGGACGGGTATCGCGTGCTTGTAGAAATACGCAGGCGGGGGGTACGCCTTTATTCGCGAAATGACATAACTCTCAATGATAAATTTCCCGCTATCGTCCACTCCCTGGAAGCACTTCCAGTCGAAGCACTCCTGGATGGAGAACTGGTCGTGCTCGATAGCACGGGAATGGCGGATTTTCAGCTGCTGCAGAACTATCTTCAGACCCGCCGGGGGAGTCTCGTCTATTATGTTTTTGACATTCTGTATCTGGAAGGACATGATCTTCGTTCCCAGCCGCTCCGCCGCCGTAAGTTCATCCTGTCCCATATTCTCCCGAAACTCCCCCATATCAGGCTCAGCGAGGGGATCGAAGAAGATGGTGTATCTTTTTTCCGGGCGGCGGCTGGGAACGGCGTCGAAGGCATTATGGCAAAGAACGAATCCAGCCCATACAGGCCCGGTGCCAGAGGACAGGACTGGCTTAAAATAAAGAATTCCCTCCGGCAGGATGCCGTCATCGGGGGATTCACATCGCCCCGGCGGGGCCGGAAATATTTCGGTTCACTCGTTCTTGGGGTGTATGAAAACGGCGAACTGGTCTACATCGGCCATTCCGGAGGAGGCTTCTCGGATGCGGAGCTTGCTGGAATACACGAGAAGCTGCAATCCTTAAAATCCGGACAGTGTCCTTTCAAGCAGGAGCCGAAAACCAATACGCCGGCCACCTGGGTGAGACCGGAACTGGTTTGCGAGGTAAGCTTTTCTGAATGGACTGACGAAGGATATATGAGACAGCCTGTTTTTCTCGGGTTGCGGACCGATAAATCACCGACCGAGGTCATGAGAGAAATACCGAAGAGGATCGGAGATGTTCTGAAGAAGGGCAGGCTTAAACTGGCGCGAAGTGAGAAAGAGCACATTATTGTAGAAGGAACGGGACTGGCGCTTACAAATCTCGATAAAATCTTTTGGCCTGACGAAGGATATACGAAACGGGACCTTGTCACATACTACCGGGAGATTGCGCCCGTCATTCTTCCTTATCTGAAAGACAGACCTCAATCTCTGCATAGGTTCCCGGACGGGATAAATGGAGAGAGCTTTTTTCAGAAAGATGTCGAAGACAAGTTGCCCGCCTGGATCCAGACGGCTCTCCTGCGATCTGAGTCGGAAGACAGGACTATCACCTATATGCTTTGCCAGGATAAGGCCTCTCTTTTATACATGGCCAATCTCGGATGCATAGAAATAAACCCATGGAATGCCAGGTTCCAGACCCCCGATTTCCCGGATTATCTTGTCCTGGATCTGGATCCGCTCGATATAGACTTTCAATATGTCGTGGAGGCGGCCCTTGTAACCCGCGATGTTCTCGAACTTGCCGGTGCAGAAGGTTTCTGCAAGACATCAGGGGGGACGGGCCTGCATGTATTCGTCCCGATGGGGGCCAGATACAGTACGGAGCAAGTCATCCAATTCGCGCGCATCATCAGCATCTTCGTTCATTATCGGCTGCCGCAGAGCACCAGCCTGGCGCGACCGCCGGGGAAACGATGGAAAAAGGTCTACCTTGATTATCTTCAAAACCGCCGCGGACAGACCGTGGTTTCCGCTTACTGTCTCCGCCCCAGAAGGGGAGCTCCGGTTTCCGCTCCCCTGAAATGGCAGGAGGTTTCCCGGAAACTGGACTCCTCCGCTTTCCATATGCGGAACATTTTCAGGCGGCTCGAAAAGATCGGCGATCTATGGGACAGGGTGGTTGGCCCCGGCATAGATATGGAAGCCTGCCTCAAACAGCTCGAGGCGATGCAGGAGAAATTCATGAAGCCGTCCTCCACACGACAAAAATAGTCCTGAGTCCGGAAATATAGACTGAAAGCACAGAATCCGGCGATAAGCGGATGACGGGGTGGTAATTTTCCGCGCTCAGGAATTTTTGTGCAGCTTCCTCATCTTTCCCCTGACGGCGATTTCAGAGAACTCACCTGCCGAAATCAGGAAATCCTGAATGGCGATTTCAGCAACTTTGTATAAGAATCGAATCGTTCCCAAACTGATTCCCTGAAATCATCTAGTTCCATTCCAGTATTTCATCCTCCTCTGGTGCCGGTCCCTTCTCTTCTCCGGAAGATTTCGGAAAGCCATCCAGGAGGCGCTTTTCATGAAATTAAAAACTCTCCTGTTCATCCATTTTTTGTGCATGGGCCTTGTTGTGGCATGCGCCGCAAAACAGGAATCCACCCCGGTTACGGCTCTCGCCCCTTCTTTATCTGAACCGATATACAGCAACGGCGAATTAACCTCAATGTACCCTGTCACTTTTGATCGCGTCTGGAATGCAGCGATTGTTACACTGGACGACCTTGATATGGCGATTGTAAGTGTTCAAAAAATCGCAGGAGGCGTTATCAACGCCCTGACATCGGATAGGAAACCGGTTCAGATAGTGATTCAATCCGTCGGTCCCGGAAATACGCAGATCGGTATACGAATAGGGGCGGAGGGCGATGAGCGGACCTCCAGAATGATCAATGATCAAATTGCGAGTCGTCTGGGGATCCGCTGACGGCTGTTGCAATAAATCAAAAGCGGGGCGTCATGTTCGCTGAAACCCATCTCCTGGCAATCCCGGCGCTTTTCCTGCTCGGGGCGGCACTGGGATTGATCTATATCAGTTCTCTCGGCGCCGCCATCCTCATGTTCATTGAATGCCGGACGCCGGGCCGGCTGCTCCTGCTTCTTTATTTTTTCATCCAGATCGCCACGACCGTCTCGTGTCTTTACCTGCTCTCGGCGGGGCGGCTGGAAAAGCTGATCAGCCTGCTTGCGGGTTTTATGTGCATGAGGAAAGGGATTGCTTTCAAGGGTGCGCAGTCGATCAGGCGCGCAGTATCCCACAAAGTTTTACTACGGTACGGCCCGTATCGTGCAGGACGGATTCATAAATTGTTGTTTCAGGGTTTTCCTGACCTCAAATTCAGGCATTTCGCCATTCAAAATCAGGAATTCAACGATAGTATAAAAAATGATTCTACACGAAAATAAAATTCAAAAATTACTGTCATGTTCCCATAAATGGTACAATTCTCACAAGTGAGGAGGGGTATTTTCTTAATTCTTCACTTAATACTCGCCGTAGATGTCCGGGAGGATCTGATTCTTAAGAGCAAAGCCGAAATCAGAGAATGAAGCAACATGAATACAGCGGAGCTCGGCCAGTCAGTCTCCGCTTTATTCATATAGCCGATTTGCCAGGCGGTGTGCCACGCGCAGAAATGAAAAAACCGACTTTCAGGCAGCCCCGGCGAATACACCACAGGATCTGAAAAAGTACACGCGGGATCCTCAATGACGGACCTGGAAACATTCGATACAACAGTTCAAAAAACGAATCTCTGGCTCAAAGATCTCATGGATGAGGAGGGGTGGGAGGATCGACATAAGGCATATCTTGCACTGCGCGCGGGATTGCATGCACTCAGAGATAGCCTGAGTCTGAAGGGAGCCGTCCGCTTTTCCGCTCAGCTTCCCATGCTGGTTCGCGGATTTTATTTTGAGGGATGGAACCCTTCGGATAAACCGGAGCGATTGCGGACCAGAAAAGAATTTCTCGATCAGATCGCAGAATATTTTCCCCGCGACCCCGAAATGGATCCTGAACGAGTTGCCCGGGCCGTATTTTCAGTGCTGGGCAAGAGAATCTCGGGGGATGGAATTGATGAGATCAAAAGCATGCTGCCGCGAGATATCCGCGAACTCTGGCCTTAGTTGTCTGAATGAAGGCCGCCTTCAGGTCATCAATGGTCCCCTGCAGGAAACCCCAAAGGGAACTCTGCCCCATATTCCACAAATGAGGTGAAAAAATGAATGGTTTACAAAACATCCACATAGGCACATCAGGGTGGCACTATGACCACTGGAGGGGGCCCTTCTATCCCGAAGCGTTATCCAGGCAGAATTACCTGGATTATTATGCCGATCATTTCCATACCCTCGAAATTAACAATTCTTTTTATCAGATGCCTCAGGAAAAGACACTGGTCCAGTGGCGCAATGCGGTTCCGCCCTCTTTTATTTTTTCCATCAAAGCCAGCCGCTATATCACTCATATCAAGAAACTCAAGGACGGGAAGCAAATTCTCGGACCCTTTATGAAAAAAGTGGAGCTTCTGCGTGAAAAGACAGGCCCGATACTCTTTCAACTGCCGCCCCAATGGCGCTTCAACCCGGAACGGCTGAGTTCGTTCCTTAATGCGCTTTCGAAAGAGTGCAGGTATGTTTTTGAGTTTCGGGATTCAAGCTGGTTCTGCAAAAAGACATATGATATCCTGACTCAGCACAATGCAGCCTTCTGTATTTATAACGTGGCGAACAGAACGACGCCGAAAGAAATCACGGCCGATTTCACGTATGTGAGACTGCACGGCCCGAAGGGAGCAAACCAGGGATGCTACGACATCGAAACACTTTCGGCGTGGGCGGATACTTTCATTAGTTGGAGGAACGAAGGGAAAGAGATATTCTGTTATTTCGACAATGACGAGGCGGGGTACGCAGCCAGAAATGCAGTACAGATGCGGGACCTCATCGAAAACAGAGTACGACCCGAAGTAGCAGCGTCCGCGATGCGCGATACGGCTGTCTTTCCCGTCGTTAAAACGAGATAATCTCTCGACTCTTCTGCCGCCTTCCCGGGAAAAGAGGATGAGAATCTCCGTCTTCGAAATCGAGCCATGGGAGTGCCGGGTCTTCGATCTGCGTTGCGGCCATGAAATCCACTACGCGGCTGAAATCCTCGATTTGAAGAATGTGAGCGAATACCGGGATTCGGGCATCGTTTCCGTCTTTATTTACTCGAAACTCAATTCCAGCGAACTGAAACACATGCCGGTCCTGAAGATGATATCCACCCGCTCCACGGGAGTCGACCACGTCGATGCCGACTACCAAAAGGACATAGTCATCAGCAATGTACCTGCCTGTAGTGAAAATACCGCTCGGGAACATGTCTTCGGGCTGATTCTTCTGATCAGCCATCGTCTTGTCGAATCCATAGACCGTACTCGCAAAAGCGGTTTCTCTCAAAAAGGCCTGCAGGGCTTCGATCTGTGTGGAAGAACCCTCGGAGTACCGCCTTCCTGGCGGGCAGCCCCCGGAATCTGGCCATTCTCTAAAGAGGCGCGGGGACGTGAAGCCCGCCCGTGAGTTGATTCTTTTCGGGATTTGCGCGAAAGAATAGATATGGATCGCCCTCCGCAAAGATACGTATGCATTCACGGCCATTTTTATCAGCCGCCGCGGGAAAATCCCTGGCTTGAGCACATAGAGGTTCAGGATTCCGCCTACCCCTATCACGACTGGAATGAGCGGGTCATGGCCGAATGTTATGCTCCGAACACCGCCTCGCGCATCCTTGACGCCGATTTCAAAATCATAGATATTGTCAACAATTACTCGAAAATCAGTTTCAATTTCGGCCCGACTCTCCTCTCCTGGATACAGAACAAGGATCCTGAGGTAATGGAAGCGATCGTCGAAGCCGACAAAAAAAGCCAGGAGACGTTTTCCGGGCATGGTTCTGCAATTGCCCAGGCATACAATCACATAATCATGCCCCTCGCCAGCAGCAGGGATAAAAAGACGCAGGTGATCTGGGGGATCAGGGATTTCGAGTACCGTTTCGGCCGCAAGCCGGAGGGAATGTGGCTCCCTGAGACGGCGGTGGATCTGGAGAGTCTGGATGTAATGGCGCAGCAGGGGATCAAGTTCACGATTCTGGCGCCGCGGCAGGCCCGTCTCATCCGCGAAATCGGCGATGTCGACTGGGCCGATGTAAGTGGAGAAAAGGTTGATACAAAAAAAGCGTATCTTTGCAACCTGCCTTCCGGAAGAAGCATTCATCTCTTTTTTTATGACGGTGCCGTAGCCGGGGATATCGCTTTCGGGAACCTGCTTTCAAGCGGGGAATCCTTTGCATCGAGAATTGTAAACGCTTTCTCCGGGGACGGCGGTCCGCAGATCGTGCATTTGGCCACGGATGGGGAGACGTACGGGCATCATTATAAAGGGGCGGATATGGCCCTGGCATATTGCCTTTACGATCTGGAGACCAAAGGCCTTGCCCGGATCACGGTTTATGGAGAATTTCTTGAAAAACACCCGCCGACTCACGAAGTGCAGATATTCGAGAACACATCCTGGAGCTGCGAGCACGGTGTGCAGAGATGGAGGAGCGATTGCGGCTGCAACACGCATCCAGGCTGGCATCAGAAATGGCGGGCTCCTCTGCGGGAGGCGATGGACTGGTTAAGAGATCTGCTGGTTCCCGTTTACGAAAAGGAAATGGGTCGATTTGTGAATGATCCATGGGAGGTGCGAAACGCGTACATAGATGTTATTCTGAATCGTGAAGACGACAATATCAGTCGCTTTCTGAACCGCTACAGCAAAAGGGAGCTGACGTCCGAGGAAAAAATCCAGTTCCTGAGCCTTCTGGAAATGCAACGCAACACCATGCTGATGTATACGAGCTGTGGGTGGTTTTTCGATGATATCTCTGGACTGGAAACGACCCAGGTACTGGCGTATGCAAGCCGCGCCATTCAGCTTGCCGAGAAGATATCCAGAATATCCCTGGAAGCCGCTTATCTGGAGAAACTCAAAGGCGCACCCACCAACATACCGGAATTTGTCAACGGCGCCCGTATCTACGAAATTTTTGTGAAGCCCGCCCGTCTCGATCTCTTTCGTGTCGTCGCCCACTATGCAGTATCGTCCCTGTATTCTGAATATCCTGAAAATTTTTCATTATACTGCTATAAAGCCAGAAGTCTCAAATTCCGGCTTGAAGAAGCTGGGCGTCTGAAGCTTGCGGTCGGATCAACCCATATCCGGTCTGATTTGACCTGGAGCGAGAAACAAATCAGCTTCGCAGTCCTAAATCTGGGTGACTACAATATCAGCGGCGGCGTCCGCGAATATACAGGGGAAGAAGAGTATTGCCGGATGTACGAGGAAATCCGGAACGCTTTCCTGAAAATCGATATCCCGGGGACGATTAGATTGATAGACAAGCACTTCCAGACGCATGAATATTCGCTGTGGAATCTCTTTCGGGACGAGCAGCGCAGGATCATACATCTGATTCTTTCTTCGACACTGGAAAATATAGAAAGTTCCTTCCGGCAGATCTTCGAGGCCAATTACCAGTTCATGAGCCTCATGGTCAGCATGCGCAATCCCCTTCCCAAAGCTCTCGCGACCACGGTGGAGTTCGTTCTGAATCGCGATTTGCGTGAACTACTGGAAAAGGAGGATATCGATATAAACGACCTGTCGAGACAAATCGACGAGGTTAAAAAATGGCCCGTAGAAATCGACAAAGCCGGTCTTGATCTCATTGTCGGGAAAGCAATCCTTAACAGGGCGAAAAAAATGGCAACCTCTCCTCTGGATATCTCTCTCTGGAAAGGAATTGAAAATTTGATCCGGCTTCTTAAATCGCTGGATATCGATGTGGATCTCTGGGAGACGCAGAATATTTATTTCAGAATCGGGAAAAAACACTACGATGAAATGCAGCAAAGGTCCGAAAGCGATCCGCAGGCCAAGGAATGGACAGGATACTTTATCCGTCTTGGCGATGTCCTCGGGGTCAGATTCAAGTAATGAGAATACCTTCGGCGACATATCGCGTTCAGTTCAATCGGAGCTTTGGATTCCAGGCGGCGAAGCGTATCTGTGGTTACCTCGCCGAACTCGGGATAAGCGATCTTTACGCCTCGCCCGTATTTTATGCAACACAAGGCAGCGCTCATGGTTACGACATCTGCGACCCGGACCGGTTGAACGATGAACTGGGCACGCAAGACGACTTCGAGGCCCTTATCCATGATCTGCAACAAAGGGGTATGGGATGGGTGCAGGATATCGTGCCGAACCACATGGCATATGACAGCCGCAACTGGCGCCTCATGAGCGCCCTCGAAAACGGTCCCGATTCCACATACGCCGGTTTCTTCGACATGGACTGGAGCCATCCCTGCGTCCAGGGTAAAATTATGGCCCCTTTCCTGGGACGGCACTATCCGGATTGCCTGGAAAAAGGTGAAATCGGGCTTCGCTATGATTCTTCCGGATTGTCGGTATGTTATTTCGGCCTGAGTCTTCCGTTGAGAATCGACTCCTACAGGATCGTTTTCGCATCACCCGGAGAGCCGGCCGGGATACCCGAAGATGTCCGCAACGATTACCGCCTGCTCGACGATATCCTCGGCGGGGGCGAAGAGGTGCCTCCGGCTGAAAGGCATGACAGGGCCGCCCTGCTGAAAGAGGACCTCTGGAATCTTCATAATCGCAGTCCGGCGGTACGCGACTGGATGGCCAGAAGGATCTGCGCGATCAATGGCAGAAAGGGATATCCCGAAAGCCGCGACCTCCTCGACAGTCTCGCCGCCAGCCAGTACTTCCGCCTCTCTTTCTGGAAATCCGCGGACCAGGAGATCAATTACCGCAGATTCTTTACTGTCAATCAGCTTATATCCGTGAGGGTGGAAAGCGAACTGGTTTTCCGGGATACCCATGCCTTCCTCCTGAAACTCGTGCGAGAAGGGAAGATTACCGGCCTGCGGGTGGATCACGTGGATGGTCTTTATGATCCCGCCCGATACCTGCACAGGCTTCGCGAGAGCGCGGGGGATGCGTATATCATCGTTGAAAAAATTCTGGTGGATCGGGAAGAACTGCCGCGGGAGTGGCCCGTACAGGGTACAACGGGTTACGATTTTCTCAACCTGGTGAACGGGATTTTCTGCCGTCGGGAAAATGAACTCTCCATGACGGAAACCTATCTCCACTTCTCGCGGATGGATGTTCCTTATAGAGAACTCCTGAGGGCCGACAGGGATCGTGTCCTCAGAGGATACATGGCGGGGGATATCGATAATCTTGCGCAGGCGCTGAAGGAAATTGCAGGGCGGTCCCGGTACGGCCGCGATTTCACTTTTCACGGCCTGCGAGAGGCGTTGTCTGAAGTTCTGATCCTTCTGCCTGTTTACAGGACATATATCTCCAGCTTTCCTCCTGAATCCACGGACGGCTACATCATACGCGAGACTGTTGATGAAGCGGTTCGCAGGAAACCCGGGCTGGCAGAGGAACTCCATTTTATCCGCGGCATCATTCTGGGAGAGGAAAAGGGATGTCCTGTGGAAGAAAAGCCGGACCGGCTCCATTTCTCCATGAGAATCCAGCAATTTTCCGGGCCGCTCATGGCCAAAGGGGTTGAAGATACCCTGCTTTATCATTATGGACGTCTCCTTTCACTGAATGAAGTAGGAGGGAACCCGGGCCGGTTTGGATTATCATTGAAAGAATTCCACGAGTTCAATCAAAAGAGAGGACGGGACTGGCCCCATACGTTGAATGCAACTTCCACGCATGATACCAAAAGGGGAGAAGATTCACGCGCCCGGATCAATATTCTATCTGAAATCCCGGACGAATGGAAAACGAATGTAACGGAATGGGCCCGGCTGAACCGGAGAAAGAAACAGTACATGGGGAAAAACCCGGTGCCGGACGGGAACACCGAATATTTCATTTATCAGACACTCGTCGGCGCCTTCCCGAATTATGAAGCGGAATATCAGTCCTTCCTGCCGAGGATGAAAGAATACATGGTGAAGGCTTCTCGCGAGGCGAAGGTGCACACATCCTGGTCTGAACCTGACAGTATGTATGAGAAAGCCCTTTGTGCCTTTATTGAAAAGATCCTTAAAACTTCCAGAGGCAACAGATTCCTCTTCCGGTTTCTTCCTTTTCAGAAGAAGATATCCTACTACGGCTGTTTCAACTCCCTCTCGCAGACCCTGATAAAAATTACCGCTCCAGGAGTTCCGGATTTTTACCAGGGTACAGAGACATGGGATTTTCATTTCGTTGATCCGGATAACCGGCGGCCTGTGGATTACGAAAGGAGAATAGCCCGCCTGGATGATCTGAAAAAAGAAGCGGAACATGATCTCGCCGGTCTTCTGGACCGGCTGGCGTCTGACGTCAGGAGCGGGGATATCAAGATGTTTCTCATCTGGAGAGCGCTATGGGCGAGAAACAGAATGAAAGAAGTTTTTCTTGCCGGGCAATACATGCCTCTCGAGGTCACCGGGACCCATGCAGGCCACGTGATTGCTTTTATGAGAATGGCGGCAGGCGGCAGGGCTGTTACAGTCACACCCCGGTTCCTGACCTCGCTCATACGCGAGGGCGAGAGGCCTCTCGGACACAAAATATGGAAGGACACCGCAATCGCCGTGCCGGATAGGGCATCATGGACGAATGCACTTACTGGAGAGGTACTGGAGGACAGCCCCGCTTCTCTTTCAGTCGGCGCTATCCTGAGCCGGTTCCCGGTCGCGCTGCTCCTTAACGAGGCGAAGACATGAGAAGACGGGCGAGCGGGTTGCTCCTTCATATCACCTCCCTTCCGTCTTTCTACGGAATCGGAGACCTGGGGCCGCAGGCTTTCCGATTTGCAGAATTTCTTTCCGGGTCAGGCCAGAGTTTCTGGCAGATACTGCCGCTCGCGCCGACGAATCCCGAAAGCCACTCGCCTTATAATGCCTCTTCCGCTTTTGCCTGCAATACGCTGCTCATCAGCCCGGAAATCATGGTAAGAGACGGGCTGCTGAGGCGGGCCGATCTCGAGGATGCACCCGATTTCCCCGACGAGCGTGTAAACTTCGAGATGGTCTGGAGGTTCAAGCAGAAGCTGCTTCAAAAGGCGTTCAACTCCCGCGGCAGAACAGAAAATCAATACCGTGAGGCATACCGGCTCTTCTGCGAGGAGAATGACTACTGGCTTCGCGACTACGCTCTATTTTCAGCCGTGAAGCGCACGATTACCGATAGGAGCTGGAATACGTGGCCGCCTTCGTTAAAGGACCGAAAACGGGCGCAAGAGCGGTTCAGCGCGGAACTCGCGCAGAAAATCGAGCAGGAGAAGTATTTTCAATTCATATTCGACATGCAATGGAAACGATTGAAGGCATACTGCAATCACCTTGGAATACGAATAATCGGAGACATGCCTTACTATGTCGGTTACGACAGCGCCGATGTCTGGGCGAATACCCGGATTTTCAAGCTGGACGTGAAAAAAGAGCCGGCCTTCGTGGGAGGAGTTCCGCCAGATTGTTTCAGTGCGACGGGGCAACTCTGGGGGAACCCCGTCTATAATTGGGACCGCCTTAAGGAGACAGGTTATGCCTGGTGGATCAAAAGAATCAAACGTAATCTGGAGCTCTTTGATTACACAAGAATAGATCATTTCCGGGGCTTCGTCTCGTACTGGGAGGTGCCGGCGCGACAGAAGAGTGCAATCCGGGGGAAATGGGTAAACTGTCCGGCCGTGGATTTCTTCAACACGCTTCTCAAGCACTTCCCCTGTGCTCCTCTGATAGCAGAGGATCTCGGCTTCATCACACCGGATGTCAGGGAGGTTATGCGTAAATTCAACTTCCCGGGGATGCGTGTCCTGCTCTTCGCTTTCGGAGAGGATATTGCCACAACCCCCCATGCCCCGCACAACCACACAAAAAACGTAGTTGTATACACCGGCACTCATGACAATAATCCTATCAAGGGCTGGTTTGAGCAGGAGGCCTCCGAACAAGACAAAAAAAGACTCTTTCATTATCTTGGAAGGAGAGTTGCGCTTCGTGACCTCCACTGGGCCCTGATCAGGCTTGCCATGATGTCTCCTGCAGATAGTGTTATCATTCCCATGCAGGATCTGCTCGGGTTGGGGGCGGGATCACGCATGAACCGTCCTGCGACGTTATTGGGGAACTGGACCTGGAGGCTGCGGTCTTTCCATATCAGACCGAAGCTCATGAAAAAGCTGCTGAACGTAACCCGCCTTTATGGAAGGATCTGAATCCGCAGCCAACAGATCATGTCTGAACATACTTTCTCCGGGAATTATCTGATTCCTTATCCTTGTTTCAGATTATTCGAGGTACAAAATCAGGAATTATTCAATGGCGCAAGTTCTTGTTTTGGAAGAAAATTAAAACAGGAGACATTATGTTCGGAAACCGTATAACTCTTTTTAATCTTCTGGGATTCAAGGTGAGAATCGATGCGAGTTGGGTGATTCTTGCATTTCTCATTATCTGGTCCCTGGCTCAAGGCATATTCCCCTTCTACTTTGAAGGACTGTCCCGGGCGGTATACTGGTGGATGGGGGCCGCCGGTGCATTGGGTCTTTTTATTTCGATCGTTTTCCACGAGCTCTGTCATTCTCTCGTGGCCAGGAGATACGGGATTCCCATGGAAGGCATCACGCTGTTCATCTTTGGAGGCGTAGCGGAAATGAACGATGAACCGCAAAGCCCTTCATCGGAATTCTTGATGGCTTTTGCCGGTCCACTTTCCAGTCTCGTTTTGGCCGCTGTCTTCTATTCGGTCTATTACGCTGGTATAACCGTTTTCTCGCTCTTTGAACCGGCGAAGGGTGTCCTGCTTTATCTCGCATGGGTCAATGTCATTCTGGCCGGCTTTAATCTTATACCGGCATTCCCTCTCGACGGGGGGCGTGTGCTTCGCTCTGTTCTTTGGCGCTGGAAAAAGAACCTCCGCTGGGCCACACGGATTTCATCCGACATCGGATCTGCCTTCGGTGTCATTCTGATCCTCTTGGGCGTATTCGCTTTTGTAACAGGGGACTTGATCGGCGGGATATGGTGGTTTCTTATCGGAATGTTCCTTAGAAGTGCGGCCGGTTCGTCCTACCGGCAGTTGCTTGCCAGAAAAGCGCTCGAGGGAGAAAAGATCGGGAGATTCATGGTAACCGATCCGGTTACTGTTCCTCGCACAGTTTCCATAAATCAGTTCGTGGACGAGTATGTTTCCGGGTTTCACCATAAAATGTTCCCGGTTATGAATTCCGAAACGCCCGTCGGCTGCATCACTACCAATACGGTGAAACGGATTCCCCGGGAGGACTGGAACCGGCTCACTGTCGGCGAGATATCGACTCCGCTTTCTGCCGAAAACACTGTCAATCCCGAAACGGACGTCCTTGAGGCACTGTCGATTATGAACCGTTCCGGAAACAGTCGGCTGATGGTTCTGGAAGGCGATCGATTGGTAGGCGTTCTGTCATTGAAAGACATGTTGAAATTTCTTTCCATCAAACTTGAACTGGGAAAAACGTAAATTACCGAAGAACCAGAATAGACAAGCGACAGGAAAAAGAGAAAAAGAATGGCATTGAGACCGGGTTAATTTTAACCCGGATCAGGACGCGCGGATTAATCCGGACAGAAAGGAGGACAGGAGTTCATGCTGACGTGGGCTGTGATCTTTTTTATTATTGCCCTGATCGCCGCTTTTTTCGGCTTCGGCGGCATTGCGGCAGGCGCAGCGTCGATTGCGCAGATTCTGTTTTTCATTTTCGTGATTTTGTTTATTGCCTCGATCATTCTCGGCATTATACGTCGCCCTCCAGTCTGAGCATCTGCACCCCCGATACTGATTCTCCTGACGGTAATGATAAGAAAGTATGTAAGGAGGAATATTATGAGGGGAGCCAAAGAATCCAAGGTACTCTCTGCAACGACGATCATCGGGGACAGCGTGAGAAACCCTCAGGGCGAAGACCTGGGTGAAATCGAGGAACTCATGATCGATATCGAAGATGGCTGCATCAGTTATGCCGTCCTGTCCTTCGGCGGCCTCACGGGGATAGGTGACAAGCTCTTCGCCGTACCGTGGAAAGCCCTGCAGATCCGGCCCGAAGAGCACGCTTTTATCCTTGATATCAAGAAAGAAAGACTTGAGAAAGCGCCTGGATTCGATAAAGACAACTGGCCCGATATGACGGACCCGGAGTTTATCTCCCTGATCCAGAACTATTATGATGCGCAGTGGATGTCTGGAGTGTCATGAATCTCCATGCCGTGCTGGACATCGTCAGAGGGGCTTCAGCGAGATGGTGGGAAGACAATGTGCCCCGGCTTTCGGCGTCTTTGGCATTCTACACCATCTTTTCTCTGGCGCCCGTTCTTTTTCTGGTTGTATCCTTTGCGGGATTGATATTCGGCGAACAGGCCGCACGAGGAGAACTAGTGAACAGGATACGGGATTTCATCGGGGAGAAGGGGGCCCTTCTGGTCCAGACACTTATTTTGAGCGCAGGACGCCGCCGTCCGGGTATTGTCCCCTCACTGATCGCTCTGGGGATGTTCCTGATCGGAGCGTCGGGTGCTTTTGTTGAGCTGAAGGCCTCGCTGAACGCCATCTGGAAAACCCAATCGAAGAAAAGCAACAGTCTTCTTGAGTGGATCAAATCGCGTCTCTTGTCTTTTGCTATGATTATCGGCATCGGCATTCTGCTCATGCTTTCCGTCGTCGCAAGCGCGGTTTTATCAGTAATAAGCAGTTATATGCAGGCGCTGCCCGGTTTTTATTTCCTCTTCAGGACCGGCGATCTGCTGATCTCTTTCTTTTTGATCACCCTTCTTTTTGCATTGATCTTCAAACTTCTTCCGGATGCCCGCATCGCGTGGCATGACGTCTGGGTCGGTGCCCTCTTGACTTCTTTTTTATTCACTACGGGTAAATATCTGATCAGTATTTATCTCGGAAGAAGCAGTGCCGCCTCAGCATACGGGGCGGCGAGTTCTCTGGCGGTACTCCTTTTCTGGATATATTACTCGGCCCAGGTCTTTTTCTTCGGGACGGAACTGACCTGCGTGTACGCCGAGCGATACGGGTCTCACGTTGCATTAAGGGACGAATCCCTCCGTGGACAGAGGGGAGACCTCCCACGGGATCATGAGGCGAATGCCGGACCGCATCGGCCTTTTACGGCTTCATAAATAAGCAGAGGCGGGACGCACAGCAGAACATACTCTTTATGGACAACCGGGAATAAAGTCTCCAAATGAGCTCTCAGGTGTTCATCCGGTTGATAAAAGGTCTGGTAGGCGAGGAATTTACCCCCGGTTTTCAGGGATCGATGGGTATTGCTTAAAACCAAGTGTCGGAAGTCCCCGGGGAAAAAAGAAAAGGGTATGCCGGATATAACATAATCAACCCCCAGGCCGTTCGAGCCGGCCAGGATCTGTGGAAGATTCGCGGCACAGTCGTGAAATATTTCCAGTCGGGAATCCTGGAGGCTGTTTTTCAAGGTCCTGTAGAAATTCTCATTCCGTTCAATGGCGATAAGTCTGGAATCAGCCGACATTTTCTTCAGGATTTCAACTGTGAAAACCCCGGTTCCGGGACCGTATTCCACGATCAGGTTGTTTCTTTGGAAATCAACCTTTTTGCAGATGCTTGCCACGGCAAACCGCGAGGAGGGAGTAATGGAAGCCACATATCTGTCTTTGATGAGGGCTTTGAGGTAAAGCAGGGTTTTCATCTGAGGACGCCCCTTCCTATGATTTCTTTAATTCAACACTCCAGGAAGACACAATTTTTTGTTCCTCTAGAAATACACCCCGGTTGAGATAAGAGTGATCGTTCAATTGGATCAGGAACTCCGTGCCGGTGTAAGTCCCTTTTTGCGAAACACAGGTCGAGATGATTGAATCCCCTATAATAAAAAAATTCCCCAGTAGAATGCCCAATGCCGGATTATAGGATTCCCACGTTGTTGTGAACCCGCCCTCTTGAAAAGGAATAATCTTATACTGATTGACGAGATCAACGGGATTGGGGCTGAGGAGCTTCATCCGACCTTCATTCAGCCACAGGTCTTTCAGGTGAGTAATAACCGTTTTCCCTTCCAGGGCCACGGCTTCACCTTCCGGGTTGTAATACCAGCCCTGCGCGATCCAGACCGCTTCCTGAAACAGGAACGTGTGTTTCATCGATGATCCTTTTGCCGGAAAAGATCAAGGCGGAAAGAACTTTTTAAAATATATAATTTTTAGGACATTCTGTCAATGAGCCCGAGATTCCAGAATACGTCGTCTGATAAGAAATATATTTACCGGGAATCGGGAAGAAGATTGGTTGGGGCTTTGCGCCGCGCTTGCCTGCGCCGGACTTCGGTGGTATAAATATCCTTCTCTGCCCGGGCGAATGGTGGAAATACAGCCTCCGGGCTTGCGGCCCAGAGAGTCACGGCCTGAAAGGAGCTGGTTTGACGGGAACACTTGCAAACAGCGGGGCTATCCTTATCGGAAGCCTCATTGGAATATTTGCGGGAAAGCGAGTTCCGGAAAGGATCAAGAGGATCCTCATGCAGGCACTGGGCCTTTCCGTCATAGTCATCGGAATTCAAATGGCCGTCACCGGCAGCAATATGGTCGTACTCGTCGGATGCCTGCTGTTCGGTGCGCTGACAGGAGAAATCATCGATATTGAGCGAAAACTCGAGAGAATCGGATCCTGGCTCAAGACGAGATTCCGGTCGGATTCGTCATCTTTCGTTCAGGGATTTGTGTCCGCTTCCATTCTGTATCTCACCGGAGCGATGGTGATCGTTGGCTCCATTCAGGATGGTACGGCAGGTGACCCACGGATTTTGTATGTGAAATCCCTGCTCGACGGCGTTGCTTCGGTGGCTCTGGCTTCCTCTCTGGGTGCGGGGGTTGCACTCTCGGCTGTTTCCGTTCTCGTTGTTCAAGGGTCGATTACACTGCTTGCATCGCAACTCCTGTTCCTCCAGCGCCCGAACATTCTGGATGCAATCACAGCTACTGGAGGGGTTCTCATTGTCGGGATCGGGATCAATATTCTTGAAATAAGACAGATCCGCGTCGGGAACTTCGTTCCGGCGATATTGTATGCTGTTATTTGGGAAGCATTAAGGACATGATAAAGTTACAAGATAGGTGACCTTCCTCCATGCCGGATGACACGACAAAAAGGGCGCTGAATCCCGGATATTATGATCTTCTGATCGCAGGCGGAACCGTTTATGACGGGCTCGGCAATCCCGGGCAGAAGCTTGATGTAGCCTTGAGGGGGGATTTGATTGTCGAGATTGGTCCCCGGCTTGACCGATCTTCGGCGAGGGAGGTTATCAGCGTGGAGGGGATGGCCGTGTCCCCGGGGTTTATAGATCCGCACAGTCATACCGATATTGAGTTGCTTGTCAATCCTCTTGCGGAGAGCAAAATCAGGCAGGGGGTGACCACGGAGATTGCAGGCAACTGCGGATTCACCGTTTTTCCCCTTAATGAGAGGTCATTTTCCGAAAAAAAGCGATATCTCATGCAGAAATACGGGATCGAGCTTACCTGGAATGATGTCCAGGGATTTTTCGGCCGCCTGGAGGAGAACGGCCTGGCCCTCAATTACGCCTCTTTACTCGGCCACGGCGCGCTGCGCGAATCCGTTGTCGGTCCGCATAACCGGGTCGCCAGTCCGGATGAGCTGGCGAAGATGAAAAAAATCGTCGGGGATAATATTAAAGCCGGAATCATGGGATTGTCCACGGGCCTTATCTATACGCCCGGTATTTTTGCGCAGGTACAGGAGATAATAGAGCTTTGCCGTGTTGTTGCAGATATGGGCGGGGTTTATGCGACTCATATGAGGGATGAAGGGGACTATCTTATAGAGGCCGTTGAAGAAGCCATCAGAGTAGCTGTAGAGGCCGGAGTGAGTTTGCAGATATCGCACCTGAAACTCTCCTATCCAAGGAACTGGTCCAAGTTACATGCCGTTCTGTCCAGAATCTCAGAAATGAGATCTGAGGGAGTGGAAATCCTGGCTGACCGCTATCCGTATACGGCGACTTCCACTTTCCTGAGTGTGTTTTTTCCCTGCTGGATAAAAGAAGGCTCCGCTTCCGAATACCTAAGGAGATTGAATGACGTGCGCCTTGAAAAGGAACTCAGAGCATATGTCAAAAAACAAGAAGAGAAGATAGGGTCGTGGAGCACTATTCTTATTTGTTCCGTCCTGACGGAAAAGAACAAATCTCTTGTGGGCAAAAACATCCTGCAGGCCGCCAGTGAATCGGGGAAGGAGCCGTTCGAGTTTATTCGCGATCTTCTGATTGAAGAGCAGGATCAGGTGGGCATGATCAATTTCTCACTCAATGAGGAGAACTTCAAGAGAATCATGGCACACCCACTTGTTGTCATCGGCTCCGACGGATGGGCCCTTGCTCCCTATGGAAAACTGGGCGTGGACAAGCCCCATCCGCGCTCATACGGGACATTCCCCCGCTTACTGGGCCGTTATGTCAGAGAAGAAAAAATTATGAGCCTGGGTCATGCTATCGAGAAAATGACTTCTATCGCGGCGCGGAAATTCGGACTGGATAAAAGAGGACAGATCAGGGAGGGGTTTTTTGCGGACCTGGTTGTATTCGATCCTGACCGGGTTATCGATCTATCCACGTGGGACAAACCTCACCAGTATCCGGCAGGCATAGAATATGTCATCGTAAACGGCGAGGTGGTGATCCGTCGCGGTGAGCATACCGGATTGCTGCCCGGACGGATTTTGAAGCATTGAAAATTTGAAACAACCGGCCATCGCCGGCGGATTATTTTTCTATCGCTTTCAGCACCAGCAGGGTTATATCATCAAATTGAGGCTGCCCCTCGGCGAATGCCATTACCTCCTTTTCAATGCCGTGGATCAGCTCCACGGCGGGAAGTGCATTGTTTCTCATAACGAAGCGAATGAGTCTATCCAATCCGAACTCTTCCCGGTTCTGATTGATCGCCTCGGTTACACCGTCTGTGTAAAGAACCAGAACATCGCCTTCAGCCATTTTGATGACTTCTTCTTCAAGTTCGATGGATGCGGATACGCCCAGGGCGATCCCCCTGGCTTTCAGAAGGACCGTCTCCGCTGTCGCCCTCTTGAAGAAGAGAGGGGGGTTGTGACCGGCGTTGATGTATTTCAGCTCCTTTTTTCCCACATCCAGGACGGCGTAAAAAAGAGTCACGAACATTCCCGAGGTGGAATCCCTGCAGATCAGATCGTTAGCCTGTTTGATCGCAGCCGCAAGCTGGAGAGTGCTTGTCGTGCTGGTCCGGATAATCGTCCGGGAAAGCCCCATGAACATCGCAGCCGGCATTCCCTTCCCGGATACATCCGCTATAGCCAGTCCCCAGTGATCACCGGCGATCGGGATGAAGTCATAGAAATCTCCTCCCACTTCTTTCGCCGGTATATTGCTGGCGGCAAGGTCAAATCCCTCGATATCCGGAGGGCTTTGGGGGAGAAGGCGCTGCTGAAGTCCCCGGGCGATTTCCAGTTCTTTCAGGAAACCTTCTTTTTCCGCTGTTGCCCGCCGCAGATCCTCCATGTGCGTCTTGAGATCGGCGATCATCTTGTTGAATGACGCGGCAAGATCCTCAAGCTCATCCCCTGTCTTGATATCGACCCTGACCTCCATTTCCCCCCTTCCTATCGCCCGGACTCCTCTGGTGAGAGCACGTATCGGGTCGGTGATCATCCTTGAAATCATGAAGGAAAGTCCGGCCACGATCAGGATGATCACAATAAATGCCTGGATGAACGTATTTCTTATTTTACGGATGATATCATTTACATGATTCCTGATTTCCAATGTAGCGGCGCTGATATCTTTTTTTGTCTGGTTGACGGGGATTGAAAATTCGTCGATGTAAGTAGTGGCCCCGACCATATAAGGCGTGCCCTGGACCGGGGCTATATACATATATTTCTGCCGGATCTCGCCGTCCGGATCCTGCCAGTCATAGTATCCATCCGCGGGAGAACCGTCCAGAGTCTCTTCGAAGATGTCCCAGAACTCGGGAAGTTTGTCTTTCCATTCGTGCATGTCGAAATTGAGGAGTTCGGGATTGGGATGGAATCTCATGATACCCGTTTCCTTTTCATAAAGGATCGTGTAACCCGTTTCGCCTACAGATTGAACCGCGATTTTCCTGAATTCCGGACTGGTCTGTAGATTCCGAATCGTCATTTTCGGATGAGCGTTAATGTAAATCCGGCACTGCAACGCGACATCCTCAGCTTTTTGCCTAATGACGGTCTCGCCGAGAGCTTCCAGGGATCTGGTGCTGTCATTGATTGCGCTCTCGCTGAGGGTAGTACTGCTTTCCAGGCTGTAACGGCCGATTTTTTTGATATCGTCAAAGGCCAGATATCCGAAAATCGCCAGCGAGAGGATGGACAAGCCCAGAAATAGAATAAGCATTTTCGTTCTGATTCTGAGTCTTGGCTCTTTTTCCCGCGTTTCTTCCTTCAGTTCCATATACCATCTCCGGTCAATGGACCGCACAAAAAAAGCAGAGCGCCGCCCTGCTCAAACAAACCCAATTTTGATGGTTGACAACTCTGCGGCAACACTTCTACGATGCATCTTTCTCACAGATTCAGTATCTGTGATTCGGGGTCCTGGTCCAGCCGGTAAAAGGCTCTGCGACGGCCGTCCTCCTTCCTCAATACAAAATCCGTGACCATGTATCCGCGTGCGAGATAGTGCATGAATAATCCCCTGCACTTGTCCCGCAAGGCTTGGGCCTTGGTTCTATCTACGCTGAGCAATTTATCCTGAGCATAGGGGATTTCGACAAAAATGGGAGACTCCCTCGACCTCAAGATCCATTTTTCTCCGTGCCTTTCCAGTCCGTTTTCATCGAGTTCGATTTCGTTCACGATGTTTTGCGGCGTCATCACGAAAGTATCGAAAGGCAGTGTTTTGCCCGGTGCCATTCTGTCCCTGACCCGCTGCGAGTTGATGATCCATTCCACTACAAAACGGTCCGTCGATATACCGCGGTTGAATTCATCGTTCGTAAATACGGCGCTGTAATAATTAAAACCGATTTCCCTGACGATTCCTCCCATTTTATGGAGATACATGTAGCCGTTGCGGGATTGAAGAGGATCGTAAGTCCACCTGATCCGGGGGATATTCCGCTCGACGGCGCATGAATAAAGATTCTGAACCAGTTCTTCACCGATATTCCGGTCCCTGTACCGCCGGTCGACTCCCATCCTCGCTCCGTACCAGAAGGGGCCCCGCATGTCGAAATCGGCAAAACAGGCCAGGAACCCAATCGGCCGGTCACCTTTATACCAAGGATCCTCCCTGGCCATTTGTTCCTTCTCCTCCGGCGAGTAGATACCTTCGTCAAAAGCGGTCAGCACCAAGCCGTTGGTGAGATAAGCCAGTTCAAAATACAGCATGGGTGCATTGACCTCACGGTATCCTTGCCGGTTCCAGACGCGTTTTTCAAGCTCTACCACATCATTCAGAACGGATTCCCGCAAGTATCTTTCAACCCGTATTTTCTTCAGTTCATCATCCGACATGATTTCCTCGGGATTTGGAATGCGCCTGATCCTGCTTCGCACTTTTCGCATGGCCGCCCAGAACGAGAGTCAGTATATTTTTATTGTTTTCTCTGCGATAATGGATCTCGTCCGCCATTTTGCGTATCAGGAAACACCCCAGACCGCCAAGATTTCGTGAGCACACGCTGGACGAATCCAGTTCAGGATCCGGAACAGATTCAGGGTTAAACGGAACCCCCGTATCGATTATGTCCACAACGATTTTGTCATCCGCTTTACGGCAGAGGACTTCCACGTCGCCGCAGGCTCCCGGATAGGCATAACGACATACATTGACCAGGGCCTCTTCCAGGGCCAGTTCTATCTGTTTTATTCTTTCTTCGGAGTATCCCTGCTTTCTCGCCCTGGCGGATACCTTGCGCATCAGGAAAGGAAGGTTTTCTATTTTCGCCGTCGATTTCATGAGAATCTAAGGACGCTCCCCGTTGAAGTGTTCCAGTGCGGCTTCCGGGGAATCGTATATCTCGAAAATGGAATCGAAACCTGAAATCTCGAATACATCTTTAACGGCGCCCTGGAGGTTGCACAAAAGGATTCGTCCTCCCGTCGTTTCCAGTTTTTTGGCCGCTTTCAAAATGCTCTGCAGGCCGGCACTGCTGATATATTCCAGGTTTTTACAATCGATGATGAAGTTCGTCTCACCGGTTGAGAGGAGTTTTTCCAGAAAATTGTCGAAATCCGGTGCGGATACGGCGTCCATTCTGCCCTGAGCAGAAATGACGTTCACGGTGTTTTCCTTTCTCAAGGTGATTTCCATAGGATCCTCCGGCATTTCTCCTGGTGCTAAAGAGAGTGAAGAGAACAGGCGTATCCAGCAGGCCTCAGCCGCTGTTATTTTCATATTACAGTTCTTTTTAAATAATCAATGAAAAAATCTTGTGAAGGCACTGCCCGCCAAAAAAACGGAATCATTCCCTTACAAGCTCGATAAGGGTTACTTCCGGGGGCGTCAGAAACCGCACGGGCGGTCCCCATGTGCCAGAACCCCGGCTGACGTACAGATAGGATCGTTCCTGCAGATGGAAGAATCCTCCGTCCAGACCGCGATACATAAAATGCGTGAAGATACGGAAGGGGAATATCTGGCCTTGGTGGGTGTGTCCGGAGAGCTGGAGATCAAAAAGGCCGGATGACCCACTCTCCAGAAAGGGTCTATGTTTCAGGAAGAGGACAAAAAGATCTTTGGACAATGTTGAAAGCAATTCTTTTTCAGGGATGTCCCTGTACAGGCCGAGTCCCTTTCCGGCCGGATCATCGGTTCCTGCGATATGTATGATTCCCGGTATGGTCGACGATTCGCCACGCAGCAGCACAAAGCCCGCATTTTCCACAAAGGAGACAGCCTGACGGAATCCCGAGTAGTATTCGTGATTTCCCAGAACAGCAAACTTTCCATACCGGGGCTTGATCTGTCTCAGGAGCGCTTCAGAGTCCCTGAGACCGTTGACCTGTCCATCCAGAAGATCTCCCGTTGAGACGAGGATATCTGGATTCAACTTTTCGACCTGCCCGAGAATCGCCTGCAGCCGTTTTCCCGTCACCATCAGGCCGATGTGGACATCCGAAATCTGGACAATCCTGACCCTACCGATTCCGGCGGGGATTTTCGGGGATTTGATCTGTATTCGTTCAATGCGTATATGTCTGGCCTCGGAATAACCATAACCGGTAATAACAACTGCAACAAGCAGGGGCAGCAACAGGGTTTGTCTCGCCGAGGGGATCAGGGATGAAAAATCTTTCCTCCACATCCATTCGCCCGCATGCAGGAAGAAGCGATAAGTATCCATGATCAGGGAGGAGACGAAAAAGAGGAACAGAAAACCCATCCATATGTACCCGATCTGCGACAGCAGTCTCGCAGCGAGATCGAAAGATTGTTTTTCGAGAACGCGGATAATGAAGGGGGCAAAGATCATGGCGGACATGAAGACCGCCAACAGAAGATTGAACCAGCCAGGCCATCCGGGGAAAGCCGCTCTTATCCGCAAAAACGTGTATACATGCATGCTACCGTAAACCAGAATAAAAGTGATCAGAAAAAGAGTCATTCAAACTTCCCTGCCGCCCGAATATGTCTTTACCACGCTGTTGAAAGGCGCTCATCTATGCAGCTTCGCTGCAGGCTGTTAAATCCCGATCAAGAGCTTTCCGCCGCCTTCTCCCATTGCAGTGATGCCTTTCGAAATCACCATTTTCCTGCCGATTCTTTCACCGTCCTTCCGTACTCTTGGATCGCGGATGGAGGCATTGCGCCGGAAACTGACGATGAAAGGATATCTGTAACGCATGTATTCGGCCAGACGAGGGTCCTCAATCCTGATCAGGGCCTTTTCTTCGGGACACCGGCTATTCTTCTGCTGTCTTTCCAGTTTGGACCGGAACCCCTCAATGACTCCGACGGCGAAATCGACCTTATCGAGGGACCGTAGTTCTTTGCCGCATCTGTATTTGTCCCATTGGAGCTGGATAAAACGGTTTACGAAGTCAAAAACATAACTTGCAATCTGGATATTGGCGACTGTCCCGCTGATTTCAAGAACCCGTCCCATCTTTCCGCGCTCCATCACATAAGAGGACACCCAGATTCCTTTAACAAAATAGAAATCCTGCAGTAGATTGGCAAGATGATATTTTTCGCGGGATTGCCTGAGAGCAGGCTTGCCCAAAAAAATACTGACGAAATCCCGCTTCCTTTCGAAACCTGTATACTCCAGATTATACTTCAGGATAAACTTATGGGCTTTGGCCATTGCGGCTTCGGCCTCGTGGGGGTTGTGGCTTCCGGCAAGGGCCATCAGCTTCTTGATCCGGACCATAATGCGATCCTGGATGTCCGCCGTACCCCGGGAGACCCGCTCATCCAGAGCTGGATATTTCCCGGACGCCCGCGGATTCGCACGCAGCAGATAGCATGCTTTCTGAAATCCTGGACCGTGGGGAGGTTCGTGAAACGCCTGGAAAACTTCGTCCCTGAATTGATGTGCAATTTCATGGAGCAGCACCTCGCAAACCGAATCCCAGGGGTGGTTCATGGCGAGATTACGGTTCACGCATATTTCGCGCCTCTCCGGCGACCAGAAAGCCCATCTCTTTTTCAGATCACGAATGCTGAAAAGCGGCCTTCGCATGCGGGCTCGGTAATGGGGCTCAAGCAACCGGATTGCTCTTTCCCATTCACACGCAAGCCCGTAGATGATCCTGCGCTCCAGCTCCAGCTGGTCCATCATATTCTGCACACCTTGGAAATTTACCGGCTCTTGTACAATTAAAGGAATCCCCGGTCAAGGGACTTTGATAAAGAAAGAGTCAGGACCGAAAAGTTGAGAAGGAAGAATAGGACCGAAGAGATTATTTTTTCTGCGTTTCGTCCTCTATGGGCTCGATGTGAATGATTACCTCGCTTTCAGGTATCTCGTCTTTTATCTTTTTGATGAGATCATGACTGAGTAAGTGAGCTCTCTCAAGGGGAGTGTCCGGCGTGAGCTGGAGATGAAAATCAATATGGACTTTGGAGCCCGATTGGCGCGTGCGGAGCTTGTGAAAGAGATAGCAGTCCGTACAGAACTCCTTGATGAGGCGGTTGATTTTTTCTTCTAATGCCGGGTTTGCCCTTTCATCCATCAGGCTCGGGTAGGATTTCCTCAGCAAATCCCAGGCAAGCCGAAGAATGAAAAGAGCGAGCATGACCGAAAAAAAAGGATCCAGAAAGGAGAGATTCACCTTCCAGAAAAACTGGGCGAGCCATATTACGGCCAGCATCAATATAACTCCGCCGGATGTAAGCACGTCACTGTGAAGATGGGCTGCATCGGCTTCGAGGGCGATGGAACGGGTCTGACGCGCGATCCTGTAAAGAATTCTCGAAACAACAATATTCACGCCCAGAGAAACAAGCATGACAGCGATACCGACAGGAAGATAGCTGACGAGCGCATGGCCCCGCATTTTCTGGACAGCTTCCATGATAATCCACAATGCCACCAGAAAAATGAGCGCCGATTCGATTACACCCGAAACATTTTCTATTTTACTGTGGCCGTAAGGATGTTCCAGGTCCGCAGGACGATCTGAAGCCCGCACCGACAGGAAAGCGACAAGACTTGCCAGCAGATCAAATCCAGAATGAGCCGCTTCGGCAATAATACTCATCGAACCTGAAATAACGCCGACCAGCAATTTGAGAATGGTTAACAGGCTATTTGAAACTACGGAAAGACCTGCGGCTTGCTTTTTAGTAAGATTCAAAGCGGATTGATGTTTCTCTTTCTTCAAAATAGGATTTATTCAACGAACATTGAAAGCTTCTGCTGAAATATTAAGGAAAATAAGGACCTGTGTCAAATAGAAAAAGGCGGCACCTTGAAAGTGCCGCCCCTTGGAGTTGGCCTCAGACCGGCTCAGATTACAGTGACATTTTTGGCCTTCGGTCCTTTGGGTGTCGTCTCAATTTCAAACTCGACCCGCTGACCCTCATACAGTGTCCGGAATCCTGTCCCGTTTACATCCGTATAGTGCACGAAAAGATCACCGCCTTCATCCTGTTGTATGAATCCATAGCCCTTTTTTTCATTAAACCATTTTATGGTTCCCGTCGCCATAGCGCTTTTTCTCCTCCTTTCAAAATTCCCCCATTTCCGGGATAGACGCTTTGGCAAAACAAAAGAACCATATCAGGTATTGTTGCTCCAAAGGTCTAAACAGTACATACGTATACATTCCCTCAAAAGCTCTGTCAAGCGCATTTTCTCGCTGCTTTGAAGAATGCTCCCGAAGAGTAAACATGAAAGGCAAGAAGAGAGGTGTTTTTCAGTAAACTGCTAATTCCTTGACATGATATGATGTACGGCCTTATCAAGGCCTTCCAGGGTCAATTCGAACATCGGAAATATCTGCCGGATCATGCCGATTGATGTCGTGTATAACCATCCCCTTTCCGCCCTGGGATTGAGCCACACCGCGTGACGAAACGTCCTGGACAGGAACTGCAATCGGTCTATGCTCGGCCTCGTGCTTCTCTCTTCAAAGCGGATGTAACCGCTCCTGCTCGTAAGCTCATCAGGCGCCATGCTGGCGTCGCCCACGATAATAAGCCTTGTTTCCGGGTCCTTGCGGATGAAGTCGTCTATTCGCTCGGGCTCGCGCAGCCTCTGGGGGTCCCGCCATACAGAATCATATATTGTATTGTGGAAGTAATAGATTTTCAGTTCTTTGAACTGGGATCGCGCGTAATTGAAAAGGGTCTGCACTACCTCTACATACGGATCCATAGAATAGCCCCCGTTGTCTATCATAAGGATTATCTTGAGGCGGTCGACAAGGCGGCGGTCGAAAACGATTTCGATTTCTCCTGCATTGCGGATTGTCTCATGGATAGTCTTCCGTATATTGATTACGTCTTTCGGTCCTGAAGGGACCATGCAGCGCAATCTCTTGAGCCCCTCCCCGATCTGCGCCTGTGTAAGCAGGCCTGTCTGTGAATAATCCCGGTATCTCCGGTCAAGAGCTACTTTCACGGCCGATTTATTCCTTGATACCCCGCCCACTCTCATTGCGCCGGGGTGATAACCCGAATGTCCCACCGGCGAGGTCCCGCCGGTCCCTATCCACTTATTTCCCCCATGATGCTCCCCGGTCTGTTCTTTAAGACGGTCCAGAAAGTAACGGATCAGTTCCTCCGGGGTCATTTTCCCCAGCTCTTCCTGCGATATATCAAAAGCGGCGGCTATTTCCGCGGGATTCCTCAACCACTCATCCAGAAGAAACCTGGCCAGGGCGTCCAGTTCGACCCCATCCGCATAGGAGAGCTCCATCCCCTGGAAGCAATGTGCAAAAATCTGATCGTAAATATCAAAATACTTTTCGCTCTTGATCAGAATGCATCGCGCTGACGTATAAAAATCCTCCAGAGAGCGGACCAGACCGAGACTGAGCGCTTTCTGCAATCTCAGGAACGACGTGGGGCTTACCGGTACCCCGTTGTCTCTGAGCATGTAAAAAAACCGAATGAACATTCCCGCCTCTTATTCAAGCTTACATTCTTCGCGGCCGCCCACAGGCGTCGCTGGAGCCGCTTTTTAATAGTGCGATTTGGACAGCCGCCTGACTGCAGTCTGCAGATCGGCGCTTTTTTTGAACAGTACCCCCAGGTAAGGGACCTCTCCTCTCTGGAGTAATGCGGCATCGAAATCGGGATCGGCAAGCAGCGCCCTGATCCAGTTGATCAGCTCCCGCGTGGCGGGTTTCTTCTCCACCGCGGCAAAACTCCGCAACTGGTAGAAAGTCTCGATGCATGCATCGGCCAGGCGTCGACTCAGGGAAGGGAAGTGCACGCCGATGATCCGGCGCATCATTTCCTGATCAGGGAAAGCGATGTGGTGGAAGTTGCAGCGCCCCAGAAACGGATCTGAAAGATCCTTCTTGGCGTTGGAGGTAATGATCACGACGGGACGGTGCTTGGCGCGGATTGTCTTATCGATCTCAATGATGTCGAACTGCATTTGATCGAGTACATCCAGCATGTCATCCTGAAATTCCGTATCCGCCTTGTCGATCTCGTCAATCAAAAGCACGGTCTTTCTTTCCGCGACAAAGGCCTGCCCAATCTTCCCCATCTTGATGTATTCCTCGATATTGCTCACGTCGCGCCCGGAGTCATGGAACCGGCTGTCATTCAGTCTTGTCAGTGTGTCGTACTGATAGAGGGCGTCGATGAGCTTCATGCTGGATTTCACATTGAGAACAATCAAAGGCATTTTAAGCCCCTCAGCGATGGCATGGGCCAGCATGGTTTTTCCTGTTCCAGGCTCTCCCTTAAGCAGAAGAGGCAATTCCAGGGAAATGGAAATATTCACGATCCGGGCGAGTTCATCATCCAGAACGTATCTCGATCCGCCCTGGAATTGATAAACCTGGTTTTTTTGGTTCATCATATAATCTCCTTCATGAAATCTACCGACAATCAACCTTTCCTTTTAGCCAATAAATAAAAAAATATCCATCCCAATTTTACTCAGTTTGTCAGAGTGATCAGGGCTTCGGCATCGGATGTTATCGTCCGAAAAACAAGTTGATTCTTATTCTTCACTTATACTGTGAGTCGGGTTACAGGCGGGATATACGGGTAAAGAGGCATGATTTAAAAATGCAGGGCTCACGGCCGGGAAAAGGGGCCGGGGAATATGCACGCGCACTTACCCACCTCCTGCCCGGCAGAATCGTAGAAGCCTGAAGGACGTGGTTTTCCTCTGGTGCAGAAGCGGATGAACGATCGGCCTTTTCGATTTCCGAGCATCGCCGTCCCGCACCGGAATGAATTCTGCACTATTTTCCAGGTGTGCCACCCGGGGCTTTTTCAGGAGCCGGAGCCGGGGCTTTTTCGGGGGCTCCCGGTGCCGGAGCAGGCGGTGCCGGGACCTTTTTCTCCTCTGCTTTCTTACATCCTGAAAAAGCAAAGGAGAAAGCAAGGACAGCCGAAAAGATGAAGATTAATGTTTTCTTCATGAGTCACCTCCTGTGGATTTGAAATTATAATATAATTGAGGTCTTTTGAATATTCCATCAAAAAAACCCTGATTTTGCCGTTCGAAAATCCTCAATTTTCAGACAGGGGAAAACAAAGAAAGCAAGGCCCCTCGCCGGGTCCATCTGGGCAAAGGTGATGAAGGCGCCTTTAAAAGCTTTCCGTATTCTTCGAGGATGTTCCTTACCCGTGCGGACTCCGGGTAAGGCTGAAAAGAGTAAAAAACCGATTCATCCAGTGATCCCTGATAGATCTTTTCCATAAAGCCGGCTGTACCCATTTACTCACCTCCACGGGTATCGTATTTATATGTAACATTTTCTCGTTTTCGGTCAAAGCCACAGAAATTCGTTGACATTTCGGGAATACTGCATATTATGAACCCCTCTGTGATCACACTGAAAAAAGGAGGCACGGTATGTTTGCAGACAAGTGGGTAAAAAGAGGTATTTTGCTTTTCACCTTGACCTTTTTCTTTTTTTACATGATGGAGATAGACGCCCTGGCGAGGGTGGGCGGCGGCCGTTCCTACGGTAGCAGGGGCTCCAGGTCTTTAAGCGCGCCCAAGCCATCGCCATCAAACCCTGCCCGGCCGTTCCCTTCAGGGCAGTATAGCCAGCCTGCCAGCACTCCCGTGTCACAGCCTCCCCAGATGCAAGGCGGAGGTTTCTGGAGGAGTATGGCAGGAGGCGTGCTTGGAGGAATGATCGGAGGGATGCTCTTCAGGGGTCTCGGCTTTGCCGGAGGCGGCTACGGCATGGGAGGAGGCATCGGGCTGCTGGATATCATTCTGATCGCCGCTCTTCTTTACGGGGTTTACTGGTTTATCAAAAGGAGGCGCCAGGCGGCGGCTTCGGGCGCTTATTACAGTGAAGCTGGGGCGGTGGATGCTGTTCAGCCTTCTTTCTCGCATGCGCCGGCTTACGAACAAAGCTCCGAAGACGACCGGGACAGGGGAATCGGCCACATTCGGCAGATGGACCCCTCGTTCGACGAAAAGAAATTCCAGGATGCCTGCATGGATTATTTCTTCAAGATACAGGGCGCCTGGGCAGGCCGCGATATGCGAGCCGCAAGGGACATCCTGACAGACGAAATGTACGGCGCCATTCAGGCAGATGCGGACAGGCTCAAGGCCGAAAAAAGGATCAACAAACTGGATAATATCGCGGTAAGGACAGTCGAGATTACGGAAGCTTGGCAGGAAGAGGGAAAGGATTTTATAACCGTGAGATTTTATGCAAATCTCCTGGATTACACAATCGATGAGGTGACGGGATCGGTAGTATCAGGCAGCAGTACGGAACCCGTTAAATTCGAGGAGTACTGGACTTTCACGCGGCCAGTCGGCAGTAATCCCTGGAAGCTTTCGGCCATTAATCAGGCGCAGTAGGGAGGAAGGAATATCGAATCCGAAAATCAGACAGTTTTTAACTACGAGGTTGGACGGAAGATAAATTATTTGAAGTCGATCAGGAGAAGAAAGGAAAGAGAGTGCGTAAATTGCCGTCGTTAAGAGGCGTCCCGTAATCGCTCGGTTCGAAGGCCTCCGCATACCGGATTTTGCGCCCGCCCGGCTCGCCGTATAACTGCAAGAGCAGGTCACGCCAGGGATCGGCGCTCGAACAAGGAAGCCACTTGGTCTCGAGCCAGGCGCGGCGTTCTTTTTCACCTTTCGGAACTTCATCACGATAACCAAGGATATAGGGCAGGAATTCATACATCTGCGATACGTGGCAGTCAAGCATGTCCATTTTTTTTGCAATGACAGCGTCGATTCCGACGGCGACAACTGGCCTGAAAGGAGTTCTGCTCTGAAAAACGTCTCTTAAATACATGACCACCGGGCTCGCCGTCAGCCGCGGCGTATCGGGACAGATATTCGGAATGGTGGTCATGAAGACTGCATCCTGCACCAGAACCGAGGTGTAGCGGTGGTCGGGATGGTAATCGTCCGGCCTGTGCGTGAAGATGAGGTCCGCCGCGGACCGACGGATGAGCCGGATCAATCTTCTTCGGTTTTCAATAGTCGGCTCAAGCTCGCCGTCCGGGTTACCTAAAATCTCGTATCCGATTCCGGCCAATGCCCCGGCCCGTCCGGCTTCTCCGGCCCGGCGGCGTGCAAGCGTCTCTCCTTGCATTTCATGGTGTCCGGCATCGCCGTTGGTAACGGACACAAACCGAACTTTGTGGCCCTGGCCGGCATACAGGATGGAGACGCCTCCCGCCTGAATCTCCGCGTCGTCCGGATGGGCGCCGATAACCAGTATGCTCAGTTTCCGCCCGTCCACGGGGAAAACCTCTTTTTCATTTCCTTACCATCCTTTGGTCCACATTTCCTCATCCTCATAGACCTTTTCGTCGGCACCTGCTTCTTCCGCGTCCTCTTCTATCATGCGGGCCGGGTTTGCATCTCCGAGGACCTCTCGGTAAAACTCATGCTGAATAAGAAGATTCATGATTTCATTGGTGCCGGTCCATATCTGGATAAGCCGGGCATCCCGGACCATTTTTTCTATCGGATATACGTTGGTATATCCGATACCTCCCACTATCTGCATGGAAATGTTACAGATATTCCAGGCTGCGTCGGTCGCAAGCTTTTTTGCCTCGCTTACCAGGCGCCGTGATGCCGGAAGCCCCGCATCCACGGCTTTCCCGGCTGCCAGTGTGAGCGCCCGCGCCGAATCAAGCTGTGTTATGGCATCGGCAACTTTGAAACTCACTCCTTGAAAGTTTCTTATCGTGTGCCCGAACGCCTTCCTGCGGTCGCTGTACCTCATAGCGACTTCGAGCGCAGCGCGACCCATGCCCAGAGAGGCCCCCGCCGAGGTCAGCCTCTCCGGTACCATCATGGTATTGAATATCAGGGCGCCTTCGTTGAGGTTGCCTATAAGATTGGATTGCGGCACCTTTACATCTTTGAAAAGGAGCCTTCCCGTCCCGCCCCCGCGGGTTCCCAGGAGTTTATAGAGATACTTCGCCTCCACGCCTTCCCTGTCCTTCTCGATAAGAATAAGACTGATGCGCTCGTGCGGTTTTCCTCTCGGGTTCGTATTGCAATAAACGATAAAGAAGTCCGCGCCGTCAGCGGCTACAACAAAGCGTTTTTGCCCCCGGACTGTAAAATACCCGTTTTTGAGTTCCGCGCGCGTCGTGGCCCCGAAAAAGTCAGACCCACCGCGGGGCTCAGTAAGTGCTTCTGCGGAAATGAGGTCCCCTTTAAGCATGGGTTTCAGAAATTTCTCCTTCTGCTCTTCCGAACCGAATTTAGAAAGGGCCTCTCCCACAATGGACGGCATGGCGAAGGCACACCCCAGAGCCGTTCCCAGAACGCCGATCTCTTCAAGCGCCGCAATTTCGCCCGTCCACGCCAGTCCCCGGCCTCCGTATTTCTTCGGAAACCGCAAACCGAGCAGGTTCCGCTCTCCCAATGTCTTTACAAAATCTCTGGGATACCTGATTTCATCCCGGTCCATTTTTCTGATCAGATCGGTGGAAACTTCCTTTTTTACGAACTCCCTGACTTCTTGTTTTAACGCCCTTTCCTCTTGTGTCAGAAAAACATCCTGAAGCATTGCGGCCTCCTATCTCTTTTTGTATTTTTTCCACAGATTCCCGAAGATCGGAATTCTTTTCGTCTGTTCACATCGCCCGCCATTTCAGTGAAATTGTGTAAACACATTGTCGGTTCTGTACTTTCAGACATTTTTCAGGGATCGGATCGATTTCATAGTCCAGGCTCAGACCTTTCAACCATCCCTCGATCCGCGCAAAGATACCGCATTCATATTGATCCGCTACTCCCGCTCGGCTTACATTCTCGTAGGCAAAGCAGCGCTTCACATGCATTTGGCAAGAACGGTCGTCCAGCTTGACGATATCGTAATCGAGGAGACGGGGACCCAGCAGGTTTACGAACACCTCCAGCACCAGAAGACAATCATCCAGCGCGGCAATCGGAGCTAGCGCGAGTTCGCGGAAAATACGTCTGGACTCCACCTTTCCGATTTCATACGCAGCGGTCTTATTAATGCGGTTTGTGGCCTCCATACCGAATGTCCTGGTTACCGCCATGAACCAACAGGCGTCGTGCGACATCCAGTTCTGAATCAGGAGCTCCTGCTTCTTCGAAAGCGGAATTTTCTTCAGAATATCGAGAGCTTTTCGGCGCAAAGAGGGCTGAATATTTTCACGATGGTTCATAACGCTTCCGGAATCAGATAAGTTTTAAGAGACTTCCGAGGTCAATCCCTGACTCTTACGGAATCGATCAAATGATCCAGCATCCTGCCGATCCCCTTCTCATTGAATAGTCGGTCGAATGAAAGGAGTTTCACCATGTTCATAAGGATCCCGAACCCGTTGAAGAGCCAGGCTGTTTCCTCGAGGCTAAGGTCTTTACGGATAGACCCTTCCTGTATACCCTTCTGCAGAACTGATCCGATGAATTCAACATAATCCTGGTGATCTTTGCGGAGTCTCTCCCTGATATCAGGATCATCGATCTCGGAGACGGCCTGGAAGTGTATTTTCAGTTCATCGGGATGCTGTATCATTCTGCAGTAATAAGTCATCCCCATGTTATGCAGGATGTCCGGAACGCACTGCTTTTGAGAGACTGCCTCCTTCCAGAGCTGAATTATCCGCCTGGACATTCGCTCAAGGATTTCAAGAAACATGGACTTTTTTGAAGGAAAATATTTGTATAGAGCAGCTTCGGAAATGCCTGCTTCGCGTGCGATATCAGCCACACCGGCGGCTCGGTAATTTGATCGCGCAAAGACGCGGACCGCGCAACGGAGGACCTGCTTCCTGCGTTCTATTGCCGGGAAACGCTTTGGATGTGGTTTCAATCGGCCTGCTCCTGAGTGAGTACTCACTTACATAGCATCACTTTAATGCCGGTGTCAACTACTAAGGGCCCCCCCTGCACGAATCCCATGTGTAAAATATTACGCATCGTGAAACAAATTATGCAAAAAGTTTTTTCTCAGAGACATCTCCGTCGGCCTTGCGCATTCCATTAAGTCAGCGGAAATCTTATATTAATTTTTACAGCCTCGCTTGAGGCCTCCTCTGGCACGCTTTATGATGTCTAATCGGTGTATCATGTGTTCGTTCAATTTCCAGGAGGGCGTATGCCGAAAGAAAAAAAGGTAAAAAAAATAAAACCTGCGGAGAAAAGCCCTGAGAGCCAGCAGACCATGGAATGGGACCGCCAGCTCAACCCCGAAGAACACCGGCTGGAACAGTTCTTTGAGGATAACGAGGTCGGCATGGATCATCTGTGGTACTGGAGAGAGGATTTTCAGGATGATCTCGACTACTTCAATTTAATGGGGTGGTATGAGATATTCCATGCAATCCCCGAAATCCATGTCCCGGAGGCGGTTGCTGTTCTTCCTGCACAGCGGGCGAAGACTTTCAAACCCGACGAAGGGTATGCTTCTCTGATTACTCTTTACCGAAACAGGGGGACTTTCCGCTATGCGCTGCCGGCGGAAGAGGAGGCTTCTGAAGGGGAGCTTCATTATATAGCCGACAATCTCGGGGAGATCGGAATCCTGCCACGCTGAGCCCGCTTTATCCCGTCCGCTTCGTATTTTGTCTGAGATGCAGGCAATACGAATTCACCTTCATGACTGGATGATAAGACTCTTTGGACTGAGCAAGTCCGGGAAGACCCATATCGCTTTCCTTATTGATGTATATATACCCGGCGAAGAGTCTTGACGCACACTCCCTGTCCAGGAACTGGTACAGGCCTTTCACGCCGGCGAGCGCCTTTTCGAAACTGAGCACCCCCACTTCGGATGACAGATGCGAACCAATCGCAAAGGCACGCACCGAGTCGTCTATCCGGATCAGGATACCGTTCAAATCGAACAGCTCAATATAAGTCAGGCTTGCAATCGCGGCCTGCTTTTCGCAGAACAGACTTTCATTCTGGTCTGGCGTGCATGGAAAATAACTGCACCATTCTTCCAGAAAGGCCAGGCACGCCGGAACGTTTTCCGGACAGATCCGCTCGATTTTCACGCGGCCCGGCTCAACGTACTCTCTAACAAACCGGTTGATCCGGTTGCGTTTGCCGACATATCTGTTTCCTTTAAGCTGCGTGAGGTCTTCCGTAAAATACAAATATTCGGCAAAACCAGGCTGTAGTTCTATATCGAACCAAGTTTTCACTTCCTCGCGGTATTCCTTTACGTAATCGTCAGGCACGAAGCAATAGCGGGTAAACCCCAGCCTCATTGCGAGATCCCGAAGCTCCGCCGGGCGAAAGCGCTTATCAGGGGAAATCGGAAGCAGCAGATAACGGTCCTGCGGGCGGCAGCGGCATTCATTGGCCACGATCAGAACATCATCCACAATTTCATATTGCGCCTCGAAAATACAATTGCTCCAGGCGATTATTGACGCAAGAGAATATGAACTGAGTTTATAGGGCTGGCGCGTGAAGAATTTCTTCAGACGCGGATAATCGTCGGGTTTTATAGGTGTGAGATCCATAATAAATAAACGATTAATATCCTTGAATTACAACACGGTGCTTCGGCCATTTCAAGTTTTTCCGTTCCAGAATCAACGAAAGGGGCGCTCTGGCTTCGCTCTCTCATCCGCGGTTATTGAGCGGTTGCGCGGATCTTCTGTTTGATTTCCTGGCCGTCGAACGACTTTTCGATAGCATCGGAGAGCGCTGCGTTCATCTGTTGCTCCAGTTTTTCTTCAGAAAATATAATGTGTTCGAGCGATGAACTGCTTTCCGTTGTTGTCCGGAAGAATATCCTTCCTCTTTCGGTATCGGCAAGGATCACTGTCAGTCTTACCTTCGCCGTGTATTTTTTTACAGGCACTGATTCGCGACAGGTAATATCGAATTCCTCGATCTTTCCTCCCACCAGTATTTTCCCCCATTTCTTTTGAATCGTCTCCTCACGCAGGTCCCATGACGGTTTACCGCTCGACACCGTGTATCCCGATTTGAACAGAAATTCACGCAGGCTGGAAGCCACTGCATCAGACGGCTTCTCATGCTTCGGGAATACCGGGATTTCCCGGCCGTCTAGTATCACAACTTTGCCGATCATCAGCGGATCCGCCGTCCGCCTCGCATCCACGAAAGAAGCTACAGAAACCGTTTCCTTCGTCTCTGCGCTTTCTGCCCTTGTATGGGCCGATGGTTCGTATTTGAGGTCGATACTGTACAGGGAAGGAGCACAGGATATGACCAGGAGCAGCAGACAAAACGAAGCCGATTTTGCAGCCTGTTTCACTAATGATACCGCGAAGTCTGTCCATGGGCACTTATCAATGATCATAATCAGCTCTCCTCTCTTGAGCAAATATTTCATAAATTCTGTTCGATGCTTTATCCAATCATAAATCGCCAGTTACCCATAAAACAGATAGAGACAAATAGCAAGCACCTCATTTTCTTCGGGAGAGGAAAGTCTCGCAAAAACGAGAGGGCAAGGTTAAACCTTGCCCTCTCGTTCCAAAAAAATCTGTTCCGGTTCCTATTGGATCACCTTGACAGGCGCTCTGTTATCCCCAGTCGGCGCCGTTATCGGTAAACCAGAGTTCGTTTGTTACCGGCGTCAAATTTCCTCAAGCAGGGTAGTAAACGTGTCGTGATGGTCTTCTTCGGCGGTCACGATTTTTTTGAACAACTCTGATGTTACGACATCGCCTTCTTTGTCCGCCTTTTTAATGATATTCTTGTAAAGGTCGATAGCGCCTTCTTCATCCTTCCTGTCCTGCTCGATCATTTCTTTCAGGGTAGCCCCTACAAAAATCGGTTTTGGCGCGGTTGTCGGCTTCCCTCCGAGGTATACCAGTCTTTCTGCAATGTCCTCGGCGTGTTTCATTTCCACTATAGCGATTGCCCTTATTTCATCCTTTACGGCAAACCCTTTGACACCGCTCCAGAGCACATGCTGCCACATGTACTGGATCGATACCTGCAATTCCCGCGCAATCGCGTCATTCAGCATGTTCAGTAATTCCTTCGATGCCATAAGCGTACCTCCTTTCTGGTATTGTCCGAAAATAAGGAACAGCGGATACAGCACAGAAGCGATCACAGAAGGATCAAAACATTACTAAGTTAAAGCTTAGCGGCAAGATTATCTTTGTCAAGAAATTTCAAAAGAGATTTTGGAGTACATTCCATGCTCAGAGCTGTTATGGAATGCACGACTCACACGGGACCCCGGTCTGGCACAACCCGCAGCCGTAACTCTCAAAGCCGAATCTATTGCGGAAATGGCTGGAAACCAGCTCGAGATATTTCCTGCATTTTTTTTTGCTGTGTCCGACGATCGTCACGGCCCCCGCCGGGCAGCGTTCAATGCACATCCCGCATTTTCCCTTTGAGAGAAACATACAATAATCGAAACGGCCCCGGTAATTTCGCGGCGTAGGGATAATCCGCAGACGTGTAACCGCCGACCCGAGCCTCACGGCCTTCCCCCTGGGTGTAATCAGGCCGCCACACAGACCGAATGTTCCCAATCCGCAGACGTAAGCTGCATGTCTCTCGGACCAGTTTGATGACATCCCGTATTGTTCGGATTCATAATTCCCGGACCACAGTGGAGACCGGGAGGGTGCGACGGCCTCGTGGCCTGCGTTATTCAGTACCGCTACAACGTAGTCTGCGAGTTTAACATTGAACTCTTCGCCGAAAAGACGTGATCTTCCCCATGCTTCCGCGGGGAAAAAGATCTCTCTGCGGTTCATCTCCCTGGTCTTTTCCGTCTGCGGCAGGACCCAACTCACCACCGTAAGATCCACGTCGGAAAATCCTGAATCGGGGTACGTCAGATTGAAAATCTCTTCCGGCGTCCAGTAGAATGACCCGATATCCTCTTTGAAGAACCGGAAAAGAGGGTCCGCCCCGTTTGAAAAACCGATCAACGGCTCCTCCCAGGCTGGATCTCCGTCCGCATTTTTCAAAGAATTCCACGGAGACTCTTTTACAAAGGCCTTGATGATGTTTTCGAGCCATACAGCGGGATTTTCCCTCGTCTGCCCTTTTTTCACTTCAACTCCATCCTCCGACTCTGGAAAATATATCGCCTTTTTTTTCGATCAGTCCCATACTGACCAGGCGCTCAAGATGTTTTTCCACGTGGATCAGTTCCAGCCACTTCATAACCCGCGTGGGCCTGGGATAATTCGCGTAAAGCATATTCCTGTCGAAAAAATCACTGAGCGTACGGGGTTCCTTCAATCTGTCCATCACCAGGCGGTCCCTTTTATAGATAATGTTTTCGTAATCCGTGAACCTTTTTTCCAGCCCCTCGGTAAACGGTCCGCAATGACTGCTCAGGACCGTCTTTACCGGTAGCGCCTTCAGCCTTCTAATGGATGCGATGAAATCGGCGATATCTGAAAATTCGTTACCGTAAAAGGGACCGAATGGATCAAGGGCCACGTCCGCCGAAAACAGTAATTCGTGTTCCGGAAAATAAAAGGCGATGTGTCCAGGAGTATGTCCGGGGGCATGAATCACCTCCATTGTCGCCCCCCCCGCATCAATTCTCTCGGCATCCGAGAGTCTTTTCTGAACAAGTATCCTGGGAAAAGAAAGGTTCTTCAACAACTGCGTGAAATCCAGACCGCTCCGCGACATGCCTGTTGCCCGGATATACAGTTCCCTGTCTTCGAGATAAGGAACCTCCTCTCCATGGCACCAGACAGGTATTTCCAATATCTGAGTGATGCTGCTTCGGTGATCGTAATGACAGTGCGTCAGTATCAGAACATCTATGCCTTCTTTCCTGCACGCATCCATGCCTTTCTTTCCCATACCGGCGTCGATCAAAATCCGCATGTCTCTCCCTCTGATATATAGACAGGTGCAGTAGGGGAAGCGGGATTTGTTGTCACCCGGCACGAAGAATATATTCTTTGCAATTTCCAGCATGCGTTCCGCTCCTATGCGAATGTCCGGTAAAATTAATAGCAAATCGACGTTAAAGCAACAAAAAACGAATGCCGCGCTGATTCAGATCAGGTCTCCACTGGAATTCCCGATTTAAAGGGCGAGAGGGATTTCATTGCCCGGATCTCATCAGGGATGGGTTGAATTACAGGAAGAATTCTGCTAAGTGGGCTGCCATGGAAACAGATATCCTCCATCAAGTTAAAAAGAAAAAGCGGGCAATAGAGCTCTTTTTCCTTCTTGCCGCAGCAGCGGTTCTCATGTATCCCATTCCTCTGCCGGCCAAAAGCCGCCAGGGGCGGCTGGTTTCAAGCTCCTATGTCATTGCACCCGCACTGATACCGGGAACCAGAGCCGAAATGAATACAGCCGGCTTCTGGATAAGCCGCCATTCTTTTCCGGATCGGATCATCATGGATCAGAACGCGATCCGTGAATTCAATGCATCGGTTATCAACGAACTGAAAATTTCGTACGATCTGAGCACTCATCCCCAGTTTCTTTCCGGGAAAAAGGTCCGCTCAGCCCTCGAAAGGGACATTGTTTCGTTATCAGATAAAAGACTTTACCGCGCGGACGGCTCGCGGGTATCCGCGGCCCTGATGCAGGATCTGCGCGAGAACATGAATCTCGCTTCCATCCCCTTCGAAATCAGGGCAAGATTCGGCTTCGCCGTGAAATATGCCGATCAGCGCGGACTTCCCACGGTTGCCGGGCTTTACATGGCGCGGTCCAACAGAGACTTTGATCGACTCCAGAACAGCGCCATAGATATGGGAACGCCTCTTTCCGTCCTCCATACAAGTGCGGACGGGAAGTGGCATTACGCCGTCGCGCCGTACGGCGAGGGCTGGATTGAAGGCGGAAGCATTGCGTTCTGCTCTTTGGATGAATTGAGGAAATATATCACCGATCCGGAATTCGCTGTAATCACTTCTCCCAAGGCGGATATATATCTCGATCCCGAAATGAGGAAATATCATGACCGCGCGCGAATGGGCGCGAAATTCCCCCTCAAAAAGCAATCCGAAGAGACGTCTGAAATCCTGATACCCTTACGGACCGCCGAGGGGAACTGCGTCTTCACATCCGGCTATGTCCGAAACAAGGACATCCACCGGGGTTATCTTCTTTATACGCCCCGCAACATTATCATCCAGGCATTCGAATTCCTCAACGATCCCTACGGCTGGGGGGATATGAATGGGGAGCAGGATTGTTCTAGCCTGCTTCGCGGGGTTTTCGCCACCGTCGGAATAGCTCTCCCGCGGAATTCCGCATTCCAGTCCCGCACAGGAAAGCCGCTTGCCCGGTTCGGCCCCGAGACCCCTGTTGAACAGCGCGTGGATATCCTTAACAGCAGGGCTATTGGGGGGATTACGCTCCTCGGGATGAGAGGGCATATAATGCTCTTTTTGGGTTCCGTGGACGGATCTCCTTACGCGATCCACGGCATGTGGGGATACAGAAGCAGACTGAAAAAGAAAGAGGTCGTGAATGTCGTCAACAGAATTGTGGTGACGGACCTCACACTTGGGAAAGACACACGGGGTGGATCGTTCCTCAAGCGCCTGGATGCGGTGCGGACGATTGAAAAGTGAGATGCGGCATGCGGCTTTCAGTTTCTGCACTCCTTTTCCTTGAGGGATGCGTTCAGCCAGAAGATGCACGCCAGAATTAGTGTGATCAGCAAACCCGAAAAAAGATACACCGCCTCCAGATTCCAGGTTCCCTTTATCCAGCCGATGGCATAGATCGCCAGAGAGCCCACCCCGAAGATCAGGATGGAAGTAATCCCGTAGCCGGTGCTTCTCCTGTGTCCTGGGGTAAGTTTTGCGATAAGGCTGTTTTCAATCGGCTGTATGCCTATGGCGAAAAAGACATACAGGGCGGCGCCGAGGACCAGCAGATGTCCGCTTGCAACCGCCATCAGGACGACGAACGGGAGACTCACGGCATTGAATCCCAAGTAGAGCCGACGAAGGTCATGCTTATCCGCCAATCTGCCCCCCGTAAGCTGGCCGAAGATGCCCACTATATAGACTAGCGATGTCAGGAAGGTGGCTGCTACTGTTGTGAGCCCTTCCATCCGGGAAAAGCCGATATTCTGAAAGATCTGCCCCAGAAATCCCGCCTTGAATTCGAGATAAGCGGGCAGGACCACGATATTGATGCGATAAGCCAGTCCTCCCAGGGTTACGATAAGACAGAGGATCAGGAAATTCTTCAGGCCGCCTCCGGAGAGCCTCTCGATTTCTTCTTTTTCGTTTCGAACCGGTGTCTCGTCGATTCGGACCAGGGAAATGCATATACCCCAGATGATCCCGAATACTCCTATCAGGAAATAACCCAGTCGCCATCCCACCAGCCAGTTCAGGATTCCCGCTGCGAAAGGGGCGGTGGCGAGACCTATGCTCCCCGCCATGCCGTTGATTCCGAGCGCCATCCCCCGGTTGGCGGCCCCGATCGAGATAAGCCCCATCCCCGCGGGATGGTAAATGCTCGCAAAAAATCCGATGACGGCAAGCGACAGCATAATGGCCGTGCTGGAATGGGAAAATCCGGTGAAGATCGCCCCCACACTGCTTCCGATGAAAAAAATAACAAGACTTAAGCGGTTCCCGTAACGGTCGGCAAAAATGCCCCAGGGCAGCGAAGCGAGCCCGAAGAACAGATACATGAGAAACCCGAGTTGCAGCACCTCTGCAAGGCTCATATTGAGAGACAGCATCAACGGGACGGCCATGGCTGGGAAAACGATCTCGTAGAAATGGAACAGGAAATGGGCTGCGAACGTAAAAACGATAATTTTATGCTCATTATTCATAAACTCGATTTTCGGCTGCCTGCAACTTCTCCAGAACTTTATGGGCCTTCACCATATTGCCCATATGGGGATTCCAGCTTTGCCGCTATTTTTCCTGTGCTCCACGGCCGGGGATTTTGCTTTCTTTACATCAATTTCTAGCGAGTAACCTTCTTTTCCCGGCCCCGCTCGTAATAGACGGGAATGCCCCACCATTGCTCCTGCCGGCTGGTATTCGCAAGCTCCATGTCGGGCTGGTGGTATCGAATGCAACTGAACGATAAATGGCTCCAGCTCCGGTACATTGTGTCATGCTGGAAAAATTCCGATTCCCTGACGGAAGCGCACCCGCCGAGGAAAAGGGCAACAGCTAACAAGAAAAAACAGCGTTTCATCTGGCTTCCTCCGATGTCTGGTTCTTTTTTGTCCCCTCCAAGCCGCCCAGGTTCAGAGTTGGAGTTTCGAGTTTAGTGTTTTTCAGAGATGCTGGACTCCGAACTATTTTCGGCAGGCGATGGGCTCAAGGCGAAAGAGCAGGATATACTGATCGATTCTTCCTTTAGCCCCGCGCCCTTATATTATATTGTTGAACCGCTTGTAAAACAGTTGTTTTTCAACAATCTACAGCGCGTTTTTCAGGCTGTTTATATATCCAAAAATACTTCTGAAATAAAGACCTTTCCGCCGGGAGAACGGCGGGTCTGCTGATCAGGCCTCCGTGTCGGTTTTTTTGAGAAGAATAAATAGTCCTTATCCCTTATCCGCAGCGCTCTCCTCTGTGCTCCCAATTTCCTGAAAACAAAGGAAAAACGCATTGACTTTGAAAGTCCGCTTTCATAATATGGCTGAAATCCGAGGGCCACCCATTTTTGGTATATTGAAATAATTCTCATCAGGCAATACGTCGAGGGAAGCCTCCGGTTTTTACCTCGTTAAGACTGCGGCTTAGTGCCATTCAGCAGGCATGGGCACGAGCTTCAAGTACATGGAATCGGGGAAAATTGATCCGGAGGCGGCTTAGCTTAGAGGATGGACGGAAGCAGGATAGGCAATCTGAGCGAGATGAAATTCGCAAACTTTTTAAAAGTATCGAACCATAAAGAAGTCTAATGCGCAGTCAACCGATACAGGCGGTTACGGAGTTGAAAGAAAACGATGAAGCCGTCGTCCACGCAATTGAGGCCGGCAGGAGACTGCAAAGCAGGCTGGCCGGTATGGGTATAACAATCGGTACCCGCGTCAGGGTTCTTCGCAACAGCGGCGGACTCGTGATTTTGCTCGTTTCCGAAACAAGAGTGGCGATTGGGAGGGGTGAGGCGGACAAAATACTGGTGGGGAGGGTAGAACCTGCCGTGGAGGAAGCCGTACCGGCCAGAGCCGCAAGGGTTATATGTGCGGCCCTCGCCGGCCAGCCCAATGTCGGCAAATCGACCGTATTCAATATTCTGACAGGTCTTTCGCAGCACGTGGGAAACTGGCCCGGCAAGACCGTGGAGAAGAAAGAGGGCGTCCATATCTCCGGAGATTACGAGATCAGGATTGTGGACCTTCCAGGGACATACAGCCTGACGGCCTTTTCGGAAGAAGAAAAGATTGCGCGCGATTTCATTATCCATGAGTTTCCTGACATTATCATCCTCATCGTCAACGCGGCCGCTCTTGAGCGGAGCCTTTACCTCCTTACCGAATTGCTTCTCCTGGGCCCTCCGGTGATCGTGGCCGTCAACATGATCGATGCGGCCGAAGCCCAGGGCATCCATGTTGATATTCAGAAACTCAGGAAGTCGCTCGGGATACCGGTTGTCCCGATGGTTGCCAAGCGCAATGTCGGCCTGCGGGAACTTGTCCGGGAGATCGTAATGATGGCGGAAGGCAAGCTGGATTATCATCCGAAACTGCCCGATGTATCCGGGGGCCATCAGGCTGTGTTCCTGAAATTGCTTGAATTGACGGGAAAATACGTGCCGGAATCTTATGCAGCCAGATGGATCGTTGTGAAGCTTATGGAAGGAGATCCGGAGATATCAAAAAAGCTGGAGCAGATACTGCCTTCCGATGTCTGGTCTGAAATCCAATCAGAGCTGATGAAGCACGAGGATTCCCATCATGCCGTGGTCGACGGCCGCTATACCTGGATCGAAACCGCTGCAAGGGCGTCCATTCTCCGGTTCAAAAGGGGACAAGTTCTCATTACCGACCGGATCGATCACGCCCTCACCCGTCCTGTTTTTGGAATCCCGGTTCTCCTTGGAGTACTCGCAGTTGTTTTTTCCCTGACCTACAAAATCGGCTTTCCCATCCAGAAGCGCCTCGATGCCCTGATGCAAGCCCTTTCCGGATTGATCGAGCCTATCCTTGCTCCCGCACCTTACTGGGTGAAGGGATTTATAATAAACGGAATCATCGGCGGCGCCGGTTCAGTACTGACCTTTCTGCCCATACTCATAATTTTCTTTGCCTCCATGGCCTTTCTGGAAGACATCGGCTACATGGCAAGGGCTGCTTTCGTGATGGACAGGTTCATGCACTTGATCGGACTGCATGGAAAGAGCTTCATTCCCATGTGCCTTGGGTTCGGATGCAATGTTCCCGCGATTCTTGGCGCCAGGATCATTGAATCGAAAAAAGCGAGACTCCTCACCATACTCCTCACTCCGTTCATCCCCTGTACGGCCCGTCTTGCTGTTCTCACCCTTGTCACAGCCGCGGTTTTCGCGGAAAGAGCCGTCATTGTCTCCTGGTCTCTGCTTGCCCTGAATATCCTGGTCCTCGGAATTTTGGGGATTCTCATCAGCAGGCTGGCCCTGAAGGACGAGGCCGTGCCTTTCATTATGGAACTGCCGCTTTACCATCGGCCCGATCCGAAGACGATCGGATTCGTCGTATGGACGAGAACCATCGCCTTTGTGAAAAGAGCCGGGACCATCATTCTTGCGGTTTCCGTCATCATCTGGTTGCTGGCCAACCTGCCGGGCGGCAATACGGAAACCAGCATTCTCGGATATATCGGACGCTGGCTCGAGCCTGTGGGAAGGCCGGTCGGACTCGACTGGAAAATGATTGTCGCTCTTTTGTCCAGCCTGATCGCGAAAGAAAATTCCATAGCCGTACTGGGTGTCCTTTACGGCGTCGGCGAAGAAGGTATACGGACTGTCCTGCCCCAAGTCATGAATCCCGCTTCCGCCCTGGCTTTTCTGGCCATATTGATGTTGTTTGTTCCCTGTGCGGCCACAATCGCCGCCATGAAACAGGAAATGGAGAACTGGAAGTGGTTCCTTGGCGCCGTTTTTACCATGCTGGTTATTTCCTACACGGGCGGCTGGCTTGCTCACCGGCTTGCACTGTTTCTGGGGCTGTAGCAGCGGGTGATCCCGTTGATCCGGCCAATTTTGTCTGGATTTTCACTCCGTTTATGGTAAAAACTATCTGAGTGGGTTTGAACCACATGGTTAAAAGCTCACAAGGAGGAGGAGATGCTCAAGATAGAGAATTTGCAAGTCAAACTGGGCGAAAAGGAGATTCTGAAACATATTGATCTGGAAATTCGCCCGGGCGAAACGCACATATTGTTCGGGCCGAACGGATCGGGTAAGACGACCCTCCTGATGACAATCATGGGTTACCCCCAGTATAAGGTCACTGGAGGCAGGATCTGTTTCAAGGGAACGGATATCACGCACATGCCGGTGAACGAACGGGCGAGAATGGGCATCGGGATGTCCTATCAACGCCCTCCCACGATTCACGGATTAAAGACCCGCCAGATGCTGCAGATCTGCGCCCACGACGGGATCAACCCGGAGGCACTGGCATCCAGGGTAAACTTCACGGAATTTCTCGACCGTGACATCAACGCCGGTTTCTCGGGCGGGGAGATCAAGCGCTCCGAACTGTTGCAGCTCATGGCGCAGGATCCGGACCTGTTGCTCTTCGACGAGCCCGAATCCGGCGTGGATCTGGAGAATATATCTCTGATCGGAAATGCGATCAGCGCCTTGCTGCAGAGAGATTTTCACATTTATCCGGATAAAACCCAAAAGCGGATTCGCCAGGACAGGACGAAAATGGGTCTTATAATTACGCACACGGGTTTCATTCTGGATTATGTAACGGCGGATAAGGGCCAGGTTCTGTACGAAGGTGTGCTATCGTGTAAAAGCAATCCCCAGGAAATATTTCAGTGCATAAAAAGGATCGGTTACGAGGAGTGTGTGCGATGCGCGACATAGATGAAAAAGCTGCAAAGGCCAGGGACAAGAAAGCAGCTTTGGGTCCGGATATAGACCTGTCCACTTTCACAACGGAACCCGTGCCGCATGATTATATTCAGGATCTGTCGAAGTTGCCCGAGGAAGACCGCAAAAGAATGATTCAGGCGGGGGTGGATGCCTCGGAGTCGGGCCGCTCGGGAACTTACATTCAGAAAGATACGGCGGTGCTGCACGCCCGCTCCCGGCAGGAAGGGGTTGAGGTCCTGCCTATTAAAAGGGCTTTGAAAGAATGCGGCTGGGTTAAAGAGTATTATTGGAAACTGGCTTCCGTCGACGCCGATAAGTATACGGCGGGCGCGCAGTTGAATCTTCACGACGGTTATGTCATCAGGGCGCTGCCGGGCAGCAAGATCATTTATCCTGTCCAGGCCTGCCTCTATCTAGACAAAGAGAATATCAGCCAGTACGTCCACAACCTGATCATTGCGGAAGAAGGATCGGAGCTTCACGTCATAACGGGCTGCGCCACTTCGCCCCATCTGAAGCGAGGGCTCCACGTCGGCATTTCGGAATTTTTTGTCAAGAAGAACGCAAAGCTGAGTTTCACTATGATCCATCACTGGGCGGAAGAAATGATGGTCCGTCCGAGGTCGGTGGGCATGGTGGAGGAGGGAGGGCTTTTCCTGAACAACTACATCTGCATGAAACCCGTCAAATCCCTGCAGATGTACCCGACAACACACCTTGTAGGTAAAGGGGCTGTATCGCGGTTTTACAGTCTGCTCGTGGGGAGCCCCGGTGCTGAACTGGATGTGGGTGGACGAATCCTGCTCGCGGCCGAAGAGACCCGCGCCGAAATTATCGCCCGCGCGATCAGCAACGGCGGTACCATTATTTCAAGAGGAGACCTCATCGGAACGGTTCCTGGAATCCGGGCCCATCTCGAATGCAGGGGGCTGATTCACAAAGGCGGCATCATCCACGCCATTCCCGAACTCCAGGGGAAGGTCGACGGGGTGGAAATGTCTCACGAGGCCGCTGTCGGGAAAATTGCACAGGAAGAGATTCTATATCTCATGTCGCGCGGCCTGAGAGAAGATGAAGCAACTTCCACCATCGTTCGCGGTTTTTTGAGCGTGGACATCCCCGGGCTGCCGGACCAGCTTAAGGCGGAAATCGATCGGGCTGTGGAACAGAGCAATAAAGAGATGCTGTAAAAGAAAATAGATAATAGAGTTACTTCTTCGGCCAGGGGATTTGCCGTCAGCGCCGACTGAATATCCCCTCCATGGACTCCTGCAGATCGGACAGCGCCGCCGAAATCTCAACAGGATAGGCCGGGATTGTCGCGAGCCTGCGTAGATGCTCGGGCAGGGATTTCATCTGCGCTCCCGCGAACTCGCGTATCTTCTTCAAATCGCACTCTGCTGGAATACGCCGACCTTTTTCCATGACTTTCACGAGCAGGGGCGTGCCTTCCAGCCGATCTCCCTCGATGGTGATTTTATCCCGTACCATGTTCCCGTCTTCGTATATACGGAACACCTGTTTACGGCCCGGCAGGGTCGCTTTCCCCTCCGACTTTTTGAACCGAGGTCTGCCGGCATATTCCATGAGTTTGTAAGCGCTGTCGAGGTAGGGAGCGTCTGCCGATGTATCCATCTTTGTCCCCACACCAAATCCGTTGATCGGAGCCCCCCGCGACAGAAGATCTGAAATAGTATCCTCGTCTATATTGCCGCTGGCAAAAATCTGGATGTCTTTACATCCGCCTGCATCCAGAATCCGCCTGGTATCTTGCGCCAGTTCAAGAAGATCTCCACTGTCCAGGCGTACGGCGCGGACCTTTATACCCTCTTTTGCCAGTTCCTTTGCAGCGTCAACGGCGATACGCGCCCCGTTCCTTGTATCATAGGTGTCTATCAGGAGAGTCGTGTTTCCCGGGTTTGAACGGGCGAAACCGAGAAAGGAATCTTTTTCGCTGTTGTAGGCCTCGACGAAGGAATGCGCCATGGTCCCGAATACAGGTATGCCGAAGAGCGGCTCCGCAAGAACCGTCGAGGTGCCGTCAAAACCCGCCATATAAGAGGCTCTGGCCGCCAGTATCCCCGCCTCTGCTCCATGCGCTCTCCGCAGGCCGAAATCGACGAGAATCGCCCTGCCTTTGGCTGCAAGAACGCATCGCGCCGCTTTGCTGGCAATGAGTATCTGGAAATGCAGAAGGTTGATCAGGCGCGTCTCGACAAGCTGGGCTTCCGCAATGGGCGCCTCGACCCTGATGACGGGTTCATTTTCAAAAAAAACAGTGCCCTCGGGCATTGCATGGACATCGCCGCTGAAACGAAAGTCCGCCAGATAGTCCACCAGCTTTGAAGAAAAGCGCCCTGTTTTCTCGATATACTTCAGATCGTCTTCGGAAAAACGGAGAGTCTCCAGAAAGGAAAGAACAGAGTCAAGGCCAGACGCCAGGAGAAATCCCCTCCTCTGCGGGAGCTTTCTGATGAAAAATTCGAATGCCGCCCTCTCATGCATCTCTTCGGAGAGATAGCTTTGCAGCATCGTTAGTTGATAGAGATCCGTCAAAAGCGGGGATATCGATGTACTCATGATAATAAGGATTATGCCCGGACTGTTTTGCTGGTGATTAATACTCCCCCGGCGGCCGTCATCTCCTTGAAGGCCCTTTCCGCATCACCCGGATTCACATTGACCGCCCGAACAGCATCCGTCAAAATATATGTCCGGTGGCCTTCCCGGAGGGCATCCTTTACCGTGTTGAGGACGCAGTAATCGGTTGCCAGGCCTCCTACGAACAATCTCTCGATCTTGTTTCCCAGAACGTGATCGCGAAGGCTCCTCCCGGCATTATCCCGCGCGAGCCATGCCGAATATTCCTCCATATCCGGATCAGTTCCCTTCGAGAAGACAATTGCCCCCGCCGGTATGGCCAGCGCAGGGGAAAACTCGGCTCCCTCCGTATTCTGCACGCAGTGCGGAGGCCAGGGACCGCCTCTCTCATGAAAAGAGCAGTGATTTGCAGGATGCCAGTCGCGTGAAAAAAAGACGGGAAGATTCTTTTCCTGAAAGATTCTGATCAGACGGTTCAGAGGGCCGATAACCTCATCTCCGCTGGAAACACCGAGGACGCCGCCGGGAAGAAAACAGTTCTGCATGTCCACTACGATCAGGGCGTCTCCCTTTTGTACTGAAATTTCTTCTGCGGCTCGAGTTGTCATGGATTGCGTCTCCTTTTACGCCGGATTTTTCCAAGCACATTACAGGAGATGATCCTGAAAGAGAAATTCAGTTTCAGGATAGAGGATTCTTCTTTGAATTTTCAAGAAAAAAATCCAGTCGGAGTTTTCGAATTCTTCCGCCGACCAAAAAAAACCCCCGGAAAGGGGGCTTTTAAATTAGGTAGCGGAGATGCTCAACCGATCAGCCCTTTAATAAGATTGACTACAGGTGCCGTGAAAAGGGCGATCAGGACGGTATAGAGGGCGAAAGCTCCCATGGCCTCACTCATGTATAGTTTCTGATATTTATTTTTCAGCGAGACAATGATCAGTCCGCCTATCACCAGGGCGCCCAGATGGAAATAAGGGAAGTTGCCGACACCTGCCGCAGTGTATTCAGCGAATGCAAACGTCCCTGTCGACAGGACGACAAAACCGGCAACCAGCAGGGTTGATAATGTTCTTTTCATAGTTTGTTCCTCCTTTGAAATTTCTTATGATTCCGAGTTTTTCTCTTTTCAAACTGTATTTATGAAATTATCGTGCCAGATTTTTCCAGGACCGGGCCATATTCATAACATGTTGTATTAACGACGTTTATCATTCAATATAGATGCATCTCTGCGTGGGCGAACGATTCAGTAAAGATACGGGGTGAAAGAAACGTTCAATACGATTTAAAGAAATTTTCAAGGCAGAGTCGTACCCGGCAAAAATCTTTTCGACCCGGCTTTGTCCTCAGGTTCAGAGTCCGGAATTCCAGGTTGGAGTTTTCAAAAACTCTGGATCCACGCCTGCTTTTGCTTGACTTGCCCCGACCGTCTTTCCTATACTTCTTTCAAATATTCAGAGCCATTGATTATGTATCATCCATACCGTAAAGTCTGCCTCCTGATCGTCTTGATTTTCTTGCTTGCGCCGGCCGCAGGCCGACCGGCGGTTAATGAAAGCCAGGATATCATAAAGTTCGGAAGCGATCTGATGATTGAGGAGGATATGGATGTGCGCGATGCCGTGACCATCGGCGGGGACATCACAGTGGATGGTCCGGTACAGCGGGACGTAACGGCGATCGGCGGCTCGGTATACCTGACCAACAAGGCCATTGTCGGCCGGAATGTGTTGTCCATCGGAGGCACCATTGAAAAAAGCGAGGGCGCAATGGTCCAGGGATCCATGAAGGAGTTAAGTATTCCCGGCACCCGTGCGCTGATGGAGACCCTGGGGGGCGGTTGGGCAGGATCCTTCCCGCTTTTCGGCCTCTGGTCGATTCTGTCTTTCCTGGGGTTTGTGGCACTGGCTCTCCTGATTACGGCCTTCTTTCCCGGGATAACCGCATCCGTTTCCCTCAAGGTGGAAACAGCCCCGGTGCAATCGGCGTTATCGGGCCTTGCCGGCATCTTGCTGATCGTACCAGTGGGAATATTGCTCGTTATCTCCCTTATCGGCATTGTGCTGATTCCTGTCGAGGCCGTCCTGGTCTCTATCGGCTTTCTACTCGGATATGTCGGGTCCGCCCGCCTGATTGGAAGGAAGTTTGCGTCCTCCTTGAAAAAACGGCAGATATCGACGGCCTGGGAAACCTTGTGGGGCGTTGTCGTTTTAGGCCTGATCGGATTCATCCCTGCCCTGGGGTGGATCATGAACGCTCTGGCTGTCCTCATCGGCTTCGGCGGCGTCCTGTCCCTGACCATGGCCTATTTCTTCCCGCGCCGGTGGGGGACGCCTCAGCCGGGAGCACCCTCAGCTAATCCAATCTCTTAAAACCTTTTCAGGAATTTCGAAAGGCTTTGTACGGTTTATCCTTATTGCGCTCTCTTCAGATTCTGGAATAAAAAATAAAAAGAACTCCGGGAATTCTCGGATATTTCAACAAAACGGAATGAGAAGGAGACAGTCGTGAAAAGGATGAAATTCGGGGTTTTCGTTCTCATGACGGCCCTCGCCGCCGCCCCTGGTGGCTGAACAGAAGGAATTCGGCAGATAGGTACTATCTCCGCATTTTCAGGAAAAATGGTCCACCTGGTTCAGCAAATGACGATCCTGCTTTTCCGACAAGGCGGTTGAACAGGGGCGCATTCTTGCCTAAATTCCACCAACTGCTGAACGAGATCAGGAAAAGGGGGAGAAAATGGAATTACCCGGATTCTTTTTCAAAGGCCGGTTTCGCAGGAGGCTATCGGCAGGATGCTGGATACAAAGCACGCCGCTATACGTTAGGAACGGCCGATCCAGGATCTGAAATACTTGACCAGTATCCAGCCGAACACAATGACCACTGCAAGGAAAATAGAGATATGCTCAATCCGTGTGATATCGTGCCGAAGAACAGCGTAACTGTTTCCCGCCGCATAACCGATTCCGATCAGGATCGGGGCCGTTATCAGGGCGGAAGCCGCATCCGCGAGGATGAACTTGAAAGCCGGGACCCTGGATATGCCGGCCGCCAGGAATATCTGAACTCTGATCAATGACGAGAATCTTCCAAAAAAGACCAGCAGACTGCCTGATTCAAGAAATCTCTCCTCCAGTCTCGATATCTTGTCCGGGGAAGCTATTCTCCGGAACCACGCCGATTCGACGAGCCTCCTTCCATATCTTTTCCCCAGTGAGTAGAGCAGGTAATCCGCGGCGAGCATAGCCGGGTAGGCGACGAGAAAAGTGGCGATAGGCTCCATGAAATTCTGCGATATGAAAAACCCTCCCAGCATCAGGGCAGCCTCCTCGGGAAAAGGCAATCCGATTCCTCCGAGGATAAGCAAAGCAAACAGACCCGGATATGCAAAGTGACGGATAACGACGGATAGATCAAGCATCACTCAGACCGTGGAAGAGATGTTGTTTCCGGGACCGACGCGATAAACGGGTTGAATAGTATCGTTACATATGATGTAATTCGTTTCAATGGAAAAACCCCGGCGACGGATTGCAAAACCCGCGGATTGTGTTAAATTGTCCGGGCAGTGAACAATATGGACAAGATCAGACTCGGTATCAGCGCCTGCCTGCTGGGGAAAAAGGTCCGTTATGACGGCGGGCATAAGCTTGATTCTTTTCTCACGGATACCATGGGACGGTTTGTCGAATTCATCCCGGTCTGCCCCGAAGTGGAGATGGGCCTGGGCGTCCCGCGCGAATCCATGCGACTCCACGGAGATCCCGCATCTCCCCGGCTGATCACCTCGAAGACAAACCGTGACTACACGGGAAGAATGTGCAAGTGGGCGGAAAAACGCGTTCGGGAATTGGAAAGAGAAGACCTCAGCGGTTTTATTTTCAAGAGCCATTCACCGAGCAGCGGTATGAGGGGAGTCAGGGTTTATGATGAAAACGGCAAACCGGTAAAGAAAGGCGCCGGAATATTCGCGGGGGTTTTCATGACCCGTTTTCCCCTCCTGCCGGTTGAAGACGAGGGCCGCCTCCATAACCCTGCTGTCAGGGAAAACTTCATCGAAAGGATCTTTACGATGAAAAGGTGGCGCCGGACCCTGGCGGAAAGGAAGCGTCTGCAAGACCTCGTCGATTTCCATACCCGACACAAGCTGCTTATTCTGGCCCACAGTGAAAGGCATGTCCGTCTGATGGATCGCCTGATCGCGCAGGGCACCGGCCTGCCCCCGGAGGAATTATACGGCCGTTATCAGGGCCTGCTGATGGAAGCCGTGTTGCTGAATGCTACAACCAGAAAGAATTACAATGTGCTTCAGCATGCGACGGGATTCTTCAAAAAGCAGCTCCCGTCAGAGGAGGAAAAAGAGCTTTTCGAGATCGTCGATCTTTACCGCCGGGGACGTTGTCCGCTGGTGGTACCCCTGACGCTGCTGCGACATTATGCTTACAAATACGACCAGCCTTATCTTAAGGAGCAGTTCTATCTGAACCCGCATCCGATAGAGCTGCAATTGAGGAATCATGCATGAAAAAGCAGCCGGTTAATGCTTGCTTGATTGGCGGGGCTTATTAAAGTATAGTCTTCGTACCGCGTTATCCGGAAAACCGGAGGGTGGATGCATGGAGGACGGCATCATTGTTCAGTGCCGCTTTTGCGGGAGGAAAAATCGGGTCCCGAAAGACCGGCTGCACAATAGACCATTGTGTGGAAACTGCCACAGGCCTCTGGAAATTCGCGCCGGCACAGTCCGTCCTGTCGATGTTTCGGACCGAACATTCGTGGAAGAGGTTATTCATCATGCAGGGCCTGTTCTCGCGGCTTTTTTGTCGCCGCGATGCCCATACTGCCGTCAGCTTGCGCCTGTCATCGACGGGATCGCATCCGATTACGCGGGCCGGGTCAAAGTCGTCAGGGTGGACACGGACAGAAGCGGCGTCATCACCTCGCAATTCGATATCAAGGGCGTCCCTACAATTCTGCTTTTTAAAAACGGCTCCGTGGTGAGACAACTGGTTGGAGTCCTTTCCAGGGACGAGATAGTAAGGTATATAAACGCGATCCTGTAAAAATTCCAAGGCTTTTTGAGCATTGGGATTTTTATATAAAGGGATGTAAGTTCGTGCTTGAAATTTCGATAAGGGCCTTGGATCAAGCATTCCGTATAGAGCGAGGGGACAGGCTTTTAAACAGACTGTGCGATTGATTCTGAATTTCAAAAAAGAAGAGGAGGCGAACATGGATCTTTTTAAAGCGATCAATGAGAGATGGAGCTGCCGGAATTATCTTCCCGATCCCGTCGATGAGGATACGATTATAAAACTCATCGAAGCGGGCACTCAGGCCCCGTCGCCTGCCAACAATCAGCCGTGGGAATTTGTTGTCATTGCCGGCGACGGCGTCAAAAAAAAGATATTCGAAGAGTCCTTGAGGTGCAAAAAGGTGCTCTATGAGCGGAGTGGCTGGAAATGGCTGGATTCGTACCAGGTAGGATTTCTGATGGAAGTCCCGGTCCTTATTGCCGTGATCGGTGATCCCCAAAAGAGCGGAGCGGACCTTTTCCTCGAGAAAGGGGGCCTGTCCTATCAGCATGCATGCGCGGCCGCAATCCAGAATATTCTGCTCGCAGCCCATGCACTGGGATTGGGAAGCCTCTGGTATACACTGTTCGACCAGAATGCCATGCGGGAAATTCTGGGCATTCCGAAGGAGAAAGTTCCCCTTGCGCTTATCTGCATTGGCAGGCCCGCCGGTGAGCCGTTCAAAACCAAAAGAAAAGATATCCGGGAAAAGGTGACATTTATTCGCTGAATAGTTCGGTTTTCGGGGGATTGCCGGTCCTTGTGCATGTGGGACTATTATTTCTTGGCTAATCGGATAAAATAGTGTAAAACTCTCCCCCCCGAAAATAACTTTATTGGGAACCTATTTCATAAGTCGAGATTAAGAATGGGATTGGAAATTTTTCAGGTGGATGCATTCACTTCAAAACCCTTTACAGGCAACCCGGCCGGGGTCTGCATTCTGCCCAAACGAAGGAGCGAGCGCTGGATGCAGGACGTTGCTCGGGAGATGAACCTTTCTGAGACGGCTTTCCTGCGCATGCAGGAAGACGGGTTCAGCCTTCGCTGGTTCACTCCCGCTGTGGAGGTAGACCTTTGCGGACACGCCACCCTGGCGGCCGCTCATGTTTTATGGGAAACCGGCATGCTCAAAAAAAACGAGCAGGCCCTCTTTCATACCCGTAGCGGTCTTTTAACCGCCGAACGCGATGGCGACTGGATAAGAATGAATTTCCCGGCGGAGCCCGACGAGGAAGCGGCCGAACCTAAAGAACTGGCAAAAGCACTGGGCATCAAACCTAAATATGTGGGGAAAAATCGTTTCGATTACCTGGTCGAGGTCGAGTCAGAAAAAAGCGTCCGTGCAATCAAGCCGGATTTCCGGCGCCTTGGGGCCATCCCGGCCAGGGGGGTCATCGTAACCAGCCGCGCCGACACTCATGAATTCGATTTCGTATCCCGATTCTTCGCTCCACGGGTGGGAGTGAGCGAGGATCCGGTCACCGGTTCGGCCCACTGCTGTCTCGGACCCTTCTGGGGGAGGCGGCTTGGGAAAAATGAATTGATTGCGTATCAGGCATCGGCACGAGGCGGGATTATCCGTGTTCAGCTTGCTGGAGACCGCATTTACCTCGGCGGACAGGCAGTAACCGTTATGAGGGGGGAATTGACGGACCTGTACTAGAAAGCGCGAGGCTGATGGCTAAAGGAATCCTTCGGCTTTAGCCGTCAGCCTGTTTTTTTCCTGATCCTGATGCCCGAAGCCCGATGCCGTTCTTAAATACCGGCTTCAAACTCCAGGCTAATGACTGCTATTTGCCCGGGACGATATCCAACCTGACCGCCCTCTCGGCGGCAGGATGGATAAAGGCAGTCATCCCTTGATGCACCCTATGGCCCGCAGCCTTGCGACTTTCCGGGAAAGGCCGGCTTCGTGGACTACATGGACCACTTCATCGATGTTTTTATAGGCCTCGGGAATTTCTTCCTGAAGGGTCGCTTTGCCGGCTGATATTACGAGGACGCCTCGTTCGGCCATCTCCTTTCTTATCGACCTTCCCTTGCTGACCCTCGTCGCCTCGGCGCGGCTCATGACCCGCCCTGCGCCGTGGCATGTACTTCCAAAGGTCTCCCGGAAGGCTTTTTCAGTGCCCGACATGACGTATGACCCCGTACCCATATCTCCCGGTATCAATACTGGTTGGCCTGTTTTCCTGTACACTTCCGGAAGCGCGGGGTGTCCCGGGGGGAAAGATCTTGTCGCTCCTTTCCTGTGGACACACAGTTTCATTTTCTTTCCGTTCACCGGAAATTCCTCGAACTTGGCGATATTATGACATACATCGTAGAGAAGACGCATCTCCAGATCGCGCGGGCTCCTGCGCAGGGTCCTTTCGAAAGATTCCCTCGTCCAGTGCATCAGCATCTGCCGGTTCGCCCAGGCGTAATTGGCCGCGCAGGACATGGCCGCGAAATAGTCCTTTCCCTCGTCTGACCCGATGTAGGCACAGGCGAGCTGCCTGTCGGGCAGGTTCAGCCCGATTTGCTGTACGTGCTTCACCATCCTGGCCAAATAATCATCGCAGATTTGATATCCCAGGCCGCGCGAGCCGGAATGGATCATTACATTGATTTGCCCTATTTCCAGTCCGAATACTGAAGCCGCTTCCGCGTCGAAGATCTCCTCCACAACCTCCAGTTCAAGGAAATGGTTCCCCGAACCCAGAGTCCCGAGCTGTTCGCGACCCCTTTCCAGGGCGCGGCTGCTCACTTTTTCCGGATCGGCTCCTTCCATCCTCCCGCGGTCTTCCGTGGTCTCCATGTCCATGGCGGTTCCGTACCCGTTCTCCACCGCCCATTTCGCGCCTTCCAGGAGAACCTTTTTTTCCTCCTTGACGGATAATTTCAGGACTCCAGTGGAACCGACACCGGAAGGTATATCCCGGAATAGTCCTGTAAGGAGGTCCTGAAGCCTGTCTCTGATATCCGCGAGTTGCAATTTCGTCGTGATAAGCCGGCAGCCGCAGTTGATATCGTATCCCACTCCTCCCGGGGAGATGACCCCTTGTGCCGGATCAAAGGCCGCGACTCCGCCAATTGGAAATCCATACCCCCAGTGCATGTCCGGCATGGCCAGCGAGAACTTTACGATGCCCGGCAAATGAGCGACATTCGCCACTTGCCGGGGGCTCTCGTCCTTGCCCATTTCCTTCAAGAGTTTTTCACTTGAATATATTATGCCGGGTACGCGCATGCCTCCATGGACAGGGACTTTCCACCGGTATTCATCCATTTTCTCGAGCTTGATTTCAGACATCGAAGATGACCCTCGCCCTCCAGCCCTCTCTTGTTTTTTTTATCTCGGCCTGATGATATGTAACGGCCTTGATTTCCATTTTGATTGCGTGCCGTCCGGGATCGAAAGGCTCTCCTCTCGCTTCCGCAGTTATGCTGTTTCCGTTCAGGATAGTGACCGAGAATTTTTTAATGAGCAGATTCTCACCGTTGAAAAGATAGAGGACTTCCCGCAAAAAATTGATCAGCAGGTCCACGCGGTCCATACCGGCGACAATGAGTGTCCGCGTCATCCTGACCTTCACCTGTTCCGGATCGCAAAGCAGGTCGAAAATCGCCGCCGCGGCGTTTGCAAAGAGCTCTTTTTCCGAGCGGCCGGATACCTCGATCCGCATGTCCGCCGTGTGGTCGATGATCTTGTAGAATTTCATTATAAACCGTCTTCCGCGGCCTCTTCCGCATCGAGATCATCTTCCCTGTTTTCGCTGGCTCTCTCAGTGCGGGCAAAGCCCACGACCTTTTCCCCTTCCGCCAGTTCGATCAGCCGGACTCCCTGAGTAACCCGGTGATGCACGGGGATCTCGTCCACACGCATGCGGATGATATTTCCGGTATTGCTGATCAGCATGACATCCTCATCCCCTGTAACCTGCCTGATGCCGGATACAAAGCCGACTTTCGGGGCCGTCTTGATATTCATGATTCCGCGTCCGCCGCGGGCCTGGAGGCGGTACTCATTTATTTCCGTTCTCTTTCCGAAACCCTTCTCGGAAATAGTCAAAATGGAATTCCCGTTGCTCAGAATCTCCATCCCGACAATCTCATCATCCTTATCCATGCGGATGCCGATCACGCCCCGGGCGATTCTCCCCATATCGCGGACATCTGATTCCTTGAAGCGGATCGCCATTCCCTTCCTCGTCCCCAGAAATATATCCTGATCGCCGACAGTCTGCTTGACATCGATGAGTTCGTCATTTTCATCGACCGTAATGGCGATAATGCCGCCGGCCCTCGGTCTCGAATATTCCACCAGGTCCGTTTTCTTAAGGATTCCCTTTTTCGTTGCCATCACCACAAACTTGCCTTCCGTGAAATCCCTTACAGGGAGAATGGCCGCAAGCCGTTCCCCCTCTCCGATCTGGATAAGATTAACGATGGCCTTCCCTTTGGCGGCCCTCCCCGCCTGCGGGACCTGGTAGACTTTCAGCCAGTAGACCCTTCCTTTGTTCGTGAAGATCAGGATATAGCTATGCGTCGAGGCGATGAATATATTTTCCACGAAATCCTCGTCCTTCGTTGCCATGCCGACCTTGCCCCGCCCGCCACGACGCTGGCTTCGGTAAAGGCTGACCGGGTTTCTCTTGATGTATCCGAAGTGGGACACAGTAACGACCATGTCTTCTTCGACAATCATGTCCTCGATATCGATATCGTCGCTGCTGTGTACGATCTCAGTCCTCCTCTCGTCGCCGTACTTCACCCTGATCTCTTCCAGTTCCTTCACGATTACATCCAGGACCTTCTGGGGGTCGTCAAGAATGCCCTGCAGCTCCATGATTAGTTTGGTAAGCTCCCGGTATTCTCCTTCGATCTTTCCTCTTTCCAGCGCGGTAAGCCGCTGCAGACGCATGTCTAGAATAGCCTTTGCTTGGATCTCGCTCAGCTCGAACCTGCTGGAAAGCGCGACAGTTGCTTCCTGGGGACTGCCGGATTTCTTGATCACAGCGATAACGGCATCGATCTGCTCCAGGGCCCTGATCAGCCCTTCCAGAATATGGGCCCTTTCCTTTGCCTTCGAAAGTTCGAAAAAGGTCTTTCGGATAACCACTTCCTTGCGGAACTCAATGAACTTCTGAAGTATCTCCTTGAGGTTCAGAATCCTCGGCTGCCCGCGATCGATCGCCAGCATGATGATGCCGAAGGAGGATTCCATCTGCGTGTATTTGTAGAGCTGGTTGAGCAGGACGGCGGGAATTTCATCTTTTTTGAGATCGATCACGATTCGTATCCCGTCGCGGTCCGACTCGTCGCGCAGGTCCGCGATGCCGTTGATTTTCTTTTCCTTGACAAGATCGGATATTTTTTCGATGAGATTAGCCTTATTGATTTGATAAGGGATTTCCGTGATGATAATGCTCTCGCGGTCGTTGCGCGCATTCCTTTCGATCAGCGCCTTCGCCCTGATCTTGATCGAGCCGCGGCCCGTCATGTAGGCGGAAACGATCCCCTCCCGGCCGTTGATGAAGCCGGCCGTCGGGAAGTCCGGCCCCTTGATATATTTCATCAGTCCTTCAATAGTGATCTCAGGGTTGCGGATGAGAGCAATAGTGCCGTTGATGACTTCCGTGATATTGTGCGGAGGAATGTTTGTGGCGACTCCGACTGCAATGCCGGAAGAACCGTTAAGGAGGAGCAGGGGTATCTTGGAGGGAAGCACCGTGGGCTCTTCCATGGAGGAATCATAATTGGGAATGAAGTCGACGGTGTTTTTGTCCAGATCGGCCAGCAGTTCCTCCGCTATCCGGGCCATCCGGACTTCCGTATAACGCATGGCCGCGGGCGGGTCGCCGTCTATGGAACCGAAATTTCCCTGACCGTCCACAAGGGGATAACGCATGGAAAAGTCTTGGGCCATGCGGACGATCGTGTCGTATGCCGCCGCATCGCCGTGCGGGTGGTATTTGCCTATAATATCGCCGACGATTCTTGCCGCTTTTTTGTACGGCTTGTTCCAGACGTTTCCCATCTCGGACATGGCAAAGAGAACGCGCCGGTGTACAGGTTTAAGGCCGTCCCTGCAATCCGGAATGGCCCTGCCGATGATCACGCTCATGGCGTAATCCATGTACGATTTCTTCATCTCGTCTTCGATGTTGATTGGTATGTTTTTCTGATAAATCTGCTCCATGTAAACCTTCCCCTGCTGCTATTTGTTATTACCGCTTTGCGTATTTATTGAGTTTTTTTTGGTACTTACAGGTGACGTGCAACTAGTCGAAGTATATCATATTCCGCCGAAGAAAGGAATTGCCGCACATTTTTTTGTTCGCTGCGGAAACGAGAGTATTATCAAGTCGTTCTTGCTTTTTTTGCTGTACAGGCCCGGGTTTTCGTTAATTCCCATTGACCGCTTTCACGCAATGTCATATCTTCCTTTCAAAAAGTAGGATAGTTCATGCGGAAAATCAAAAAGAGAGCGCTCGAATGGCTGAAACAGCCCTTCAATACTTGGGGCGTCCTTGCCCTTGGAGGAGCGGTTTTTCTCCCGCTTGCATTTGTAAGGGTATGGTGGACTTATAACAGCACCTCCACTTATCTGGCAAAATATGCGGGTGATTTGAAGGGCTCTTACGGGAATACTGCCGGAGCTTTTTTGATCTTCATCCCGCTCCTCGTTATGGGCGCTGTATATCTGGACAGGCTAAAAAAAAACCGGATGAATATCAGGCGTCCTCTGCTGATACTGGCTGCAGTGGGTCTGATCGTCGGCGGATTCGCCACTGTCTGCGGGATTATAGATGTTTCCGAAGACAGCCGCGCCGTGAGATCTCTTTCGACGGATAGTCTTGTACGCGAACAGATCGCCGTCCTCAAAGCTGATTTGAGCATCTATTACGGCGACGCGGCGAGAATACCGCCGGATATCCTGGAAAAAAAGATAGCGGAAATCAGAGAAAGAGCGGCGGCTCTGGAGAAAAAGCCTCTCGCGGTCACCTCGTCAGCTTATCCGGGGCCGGGCGCCGTCATCATTGTGTTCAGTTATAGCGCGATGATGTGGATCCTGCGTAAAAAGAACCCGTAAGAATCCAATCCTTCTTCAGATTTCTGCAATGGCTATACACCCTTATCTCCCCCGCGCCCTCCACATTGCCTCGTCGGATTTTTGACTTCTACGAAAAGACGGATCAAATATATCCGGGAGTTGTTTCGTACGCTTTCTTTAGATATGTAATAATTTTCATAAAGTACAGCACATGCCGGACCAATGGCACGAGGTATGCATATCGGTAAATGGGGAGCTTTATTGGGGAGGGTTTACCTGTGCGCATGAAAGTAAAAAAAATACTGGTTGTGGACAATAATCCCACGTTTGCCGAATTGATGAGCCATCTTTTAATCAAGCAGGGGCATAAGGTATTGACCGCCGACGGCGGTCTTTCCGCATTGGAGATACTGAAGTCTTATAGACCCGATATTATTTTCGTGGATCTCGTCATGCACAATATCGACGGGGAGAAATTGTGCAGGATCGTTCGCGGAAAACCCCGCTTCAGAAACACTTGGATTATCATTCTGAGCGCCCTGGCTGCGGAACAGAAAATTGATTATATCGAGTGGGGAGCGGATGCCTGTGTCGCCAAAGGTCCTTTCGATAAAATGTCGCAGTTGGTTCTGGACATTGTCAATCACCTGGATTCAAAGCCCAGGGAGAGAATAGACGGGAAAATTACCCGGATCGAAAACATCCGTCCCCGGGCCATAACAAAGGAGCTTTTTTCGCTGAAGCAGCATCTCGATGTAGTGCTGGCAAGCATCTCTGAGGGAATTCTCGAGATCACCGTCGATAACAAGATTGTATATGTCAATCCGGCGGCGGCTGCGATAATCGAAAATATCGAGCAGAATCTTCTGACCGATGATTTCTCGAACCTGTTCAAAAAAGCCGATCAGAACAAAATCACCGCTGCCCTGAAAATGAATGGGGAAGAATCCTCTTATGAGTGTGTTCTATTGAACGGCAAAAGAGTTTTGGTAAACATCGTGCCCATTAAAGACGACGCCGGGAAGAGACTTGTTATTTTAAGCGACATCACTGAACGCAGAAAAGCCGAGGAGGAGCTCCGTTATCGGGCTGCTTTCGAGAACCTCGTCCAGGATATTTCCGCCAGATTTATCAACATCTCCCTCGAAAAAGTGGAACCGGAAATCAACGAGGGGCTCCGCAGGATGGGAGAATTCGCCGGTGTCGACCGCAGTTATGTTTTTATGCTCTCGGGGGAATTCATGAATAATACATACGAGTGGTGCGCGAAAGGGATCACCTCGCATATAAAGAACCTGAAAAATATCTCGCTTGACAGGGAATTCCCCTGGTTTGCCGAGAGGATCAGGATGCGGGAGGTAATTGCCGTATCGGACACCTCCGCCATGGCGTCGGAAGCGGAAGCTGAAAAAAAGAAATTTCTGAAGGAAAAAATCAAGTCTCTCCTCGTTGTTCCCATGATTTCCGGAGGCTCCCTGATCGGGTTTCTTGGATTCGATTCCGTTCGGAAAAAGAGGGACTGGTCCGAGGACATGATCGCGCTCTTGAAAATTACAGGGGAGATATTCGTGAACGCATTGAATCGCAGCCGGACGGAAAAAGCCCTCCGGGACAGCGAAAGGAAATATAAAGAGCTCGCCGATCTTCTGCCCCAGGTCGTATTCGAGACGGATAAAAACGGCCGTTTCACGTTTATAAACCAGCATACCTATGACCTCACGGGATACAGCAGGGACGATTTCGCAAAGGGGATGGAAGCCGCTATCCTGATTTCCCCCGAAGACCGGGACAGGGCGAAGGCCTACTTCCGCAGGGCCCTGAAAAGAAAGCATCCCGCGGGAATTGAGCTGACTGCTGTCCGAAAAAATGGGGAGACTTTTCCGGTGATCATCCATTCGACCCGTATCGTCCGCGAAAAAAAGACAGTCGGATTGAGAGGAATCGCCGTGGACATCCGGGAAAGAAAGCTTGCCGAAGGAGTCTACCGGACCCTTGCGGACAAATCGTTTGCCGGTGTTTATGTATCACAGGACGGAAAATTCAAATACTTGAACCCGGTTTTCGCCACCTATACAGGGTATTCGCGAGAGGAACTCCTCGGGCGGGCGTCCATCGACCTTGTCCATCCGGACGATAAGAGGGCGGCAAGGTCATGGGCCATAGAAATGCTGAAAGGAAAGCGCAAGACCCCTTATGAATTCAGGGTGATCAAAAAAGACGGAAAATTACTGTGGGCCGCGGAAATGGTATCCTCGATCTTCTTTGGGGGGAAGAGGGCCGTTCTCGGAAATTTCATGGACCTGACCGAGCGCAAGACTTCCGAGGATAAACTGAAATACCTGAGCACCCATGATGTGCTCACCGGCCTTTACAACCGGGCTTTCTTTGAAGAAGAAATAGATCGCCTCGAACATGGCAGGAGATTTCCCGTGAGTATTCTGATAGCCGATATTGATTTGCTCAAGGAAGTGAATGATACGTTCGGGCATGCAGCCGGAGACGAATTGATCCGCCGGGCGGCCTCGGTTCTAAAGGACGTCTTCAGAAAAGAAGATGTGGTGGCCAGGATAGGCGGTGATGAATTCGCCGTTATCTGGCCGGGCGCCGACAAAGCGAAGACTGACGCGATCCTGTCCCGCATAAGGAAATCACTTGAGCGGCACAATCGGAATAACCCGGGATCAGTATCCCTGCAGCTATCTGTCGGCATTGCGACGGGGGAAAAGGGATGCTCATTGCGGGAGTTGATGAAAGAAGCGGATGAGCGTATGTACAGCGACAAGGTATCGAAAACGCCGGAATCGAGATGAGGTATCCCGGCCTTTAGATTTCAGCTCACTTATTCACTTCAATAAAATTCCGGACCAAATTCTCGGAGGCGTTCGCCTTTACCAGCTTTTTCATAATGTTCGGCCGCTCGCCCGCGGGTATGCCTCTCGCCCCCCTGGAAGAACTCGGATTGCGGACGGATAAGAATCTCCCGTCCTTCAGGAATTCATTCACGACATTCATGTGTTCCTTGTGCCCCGGGCAATCGACATTGCCGGCCCCCGCCTCCGTGGGAGAGGGGAAAACCCTGCAAGGCTCCGGCTTGATCTCGTGTATGGAGCATGTATTGTCAGCGGGGTTAAAAAAGCAGCAATCCTTCGGCGAGCCGGCGTGATAAGCCTCGCAGTCTTCCCTCAACCGTGACTGAATTTCATGTATCGGTTTGCGGAGGATTCTCCCGATTTCCGGAAGCAGCTCCGGCTCTACCGAGGGATGGTATTTTCTGCAGCAATTGCCACACCGGTGGCATATTAACGGGACAATGACATCGTATTCCCTGAATTCGAGGATCCTGAACAGATGCGGAGCCATATAAGTTCCATATTCGCCGTGAAGTGAACCGAAGTTCGCAGTGCTCTGACCTCAGGCCCATCTCGCAGCGAAAAGAAGCACAGTTGTGAGTTCAGAAATTTTGAGAACTCCAGCCCGGGACTCAGGGTACTGAACCTGAGTACGAAGCCCGAGTATGGTCGAAAAGATTTTACCCGAGCGCGGCGCAAAACGATAGCTGAATATCTGACTTTTCATTTAATTGACAGCCTATTGCAAAAATAAGGGGTTACATTGTCGGTCCTTGACTTGTAACCCCTTGTGCAAATGTTTTCATTATTTTGTGCTCATTCGTCCTTCATGCCCATGAGTTTCTTGGCCATCCGTTTCTTGGCCTCGAAATCGGTGAGAACGGTGAACATGAATCGCTGTGTCTGGGGCGCTCCTGCACCGTGCCAGGTACCCGGCCCGTGGAGTCCTGCTGTCCAGTGCTGAAGGAACTTGGCGACCTTGAGCCGTTTTTCTGCCGGAGCAACCGCTCCGAAAGCCTTTTTTAGTATCGGGCCCACATCCTTGTTCTCCAGGTCCTTCAGCTTAGGCATGGTCACCACCAGGCCGCCCCCGATATCTCCGGCATTCTTCATGATCTCCCAGAAGCCGTGGGCTATGTTCAGCTTGGCGGCATTGCCGAAGAGGTCGTCCGGCAGGTAAACGCCCGAGCCCTTCGGTTCTTCTCTCCCCCTCATCGCGGCCGCGATGGCGCAGGCATGGGAGGTCTCGCTGAAGCGCACCATATCGATTATTTTTTCCTGAATATGAGGGACTTTCTCCACGCCGATGTACTCGGCCGCCAGCATTGTGCCACCGATAATCAGGTCGGCGAATCCCACTTTACAAGCCCCGCCGCAGTTCATGCGGTGAGCTTTGGCAAACCTCGCGACCATGCGGCCGCTGTACTTCACCTCTCCGCAGTGGAACACGCGCTCCCAGGGGATGAAGACGTTGTCGAAATACATCGTTGAGGTTTCCCTCTGACCATAAATGGGATTGCCCAGTTCGTCCTCGCTTTCGGCCATTTCCCGCTCGGCGGAGTAGGCGTTGTATTGGCAAATGTAACTGAGTCCCGGGGCGCTGTTCTGCACGGCAAAAGCCAGGGCGAACTGCTCTTCCCCCTCCCTGAGGGCACCGCCCGGAAGGACCAGTGTTTCATGGGAGCCGATCGCACCGCTCTGGCTTACTTTTATACCCCTGACAACAATGCCGTCGGGCCGCTTTTCCACCATGCGCAGGAAGGTATCCGGCTCGTCCTGCTGGGAGGGTCTTTTCTTCCGGTCACCCTTGGCGTCCGTGATGGCGCCAGATACGGCCAGGTCGTTCGCCTGGGCATACGCCAGCCACTTGTTAAAATTTTCATTGTACTTCGTGCCCAGGGCCTGGTCCATCTCCCAGGTGGTTGAGGCGAGACTGTTGAGGGCGTCGCAACCGACGCAGCGGTAATTGCAGGTTCCCACCGTCTGGCTCGTCAGAAGCGCCATCTCCTGCCGCATATCCAGGTCATGGATATTCCGGGCGACATTCAGGTTGCGGTTGACCGGTTCTCCCGTAAGATGGGATTTTGCCACCATGACCTCCTGGTTATTGGGGTCTTCGGCCAGAGCATAGATCATCGAGTTGGCCATGACCATGGAACGGGTGACGGGATGTTCAAGCAGGTTCTTCACCCATTTTCCGCCGATATAGACGCGGGGCACCAGCTTGTTCATATCATCAAGATATTGTTTTGCTGTCTTCAAAGCCATATCTTTCCTCCTTTTCTTATTTTACGTTAATCGTAAATTGGGCCTTCCCGCCGCCGGACGGAAAGGCACTGCTGTTCCTCAACGCTATATCCATGATATCCATCAGGTCCCCGCTGCAGCGGCTGCCGGAAATTGTCACCCAAAGGGTTTTATCTTTCTGCTCGGCGCCGAGAACGAGGGTTTCTTCAAAATAGAAACCCGGCAAGGCCTTTTTTTCCATGCAATTATAGACCATGGTAAAGAATGTGCCTTTATAGGCCTTGTAATTCCGGCTTAACTTGCCCGCCCTGACTTTAATTATTTCGTCTGTATCGAGTTTTACCAATCTCCCTGTCCCCATCCGCTGGAAATAACCGAATCAGAGATGCTTTTGAATTTAAATAGCACCATCTATTTGCTTAAATAGCAATACGTAAAAATTTCATGGAATATACTGGGATAAACCCAGTAATTTCTCGCCTCTATATGTCGGTAAGTGCGATTTCAGTTTGGCTTTTCAGTTTGAATTTTCGGCTATTAGGGAAAAAGACGGGATAGGGGGCGTCAAAAAAAGTCCTTAGCCTTGAATGTTGATCGCAAACACTGAATGACACTTAAGTAGTTGATATTTCAAGGCCGAATTTGCCTTATCGGATTGCAGGGGTATGACGTTGTCACGATTCATACCGTCTTGGGTCCGTCATGGCATTATTGTTTTAATTTTTTTCTTGCATATATTATATCATATGCTATATAAGCGCCTACGAAGCTGATGGATAAACAACGTTGTGAAAGGAAAATCGCTTGTGGGTAAAGAATTATGATTACGTGGTCCTTGTAAAGGAAGTCCGCGTTCAACTGAACCTGAGCCAAGAAGATTTGGCTCGGGAGTTAGGGGTCAGTTACGCCACCATCAACAGGTGGGAAAACGGGAGGTTCCTGCCTTCCAGATTGGCTGCAATGCAACTTGAAGCATATTGCGACAGGATGATTGGATTGGGAAGGCTGGTTCTACCCGGATACAAAAGATAAGAAAAAGCCCCATAAATGCGCTGGCACAGAAGGAATCCGAACGTGATTTATCATCTTTCAATGCCGCCGAATTGTTCATTGATCAGGGCGCGGATGCTGAAACTGCCGCCTGCGCCCTGGTAGTCCCTTTTTTGGCTGGGCCACGTCAAATCCGATGAAATCCAGGAGGAATCGGCCGCGGCGTCGCATTGGCTGTACAAAAACAGCGCGCCTCTATGGAAAATCCCTCAAAGATGAATGGATGGAAGGGACGAACGGACGATGATGCGGCCGCGGATGTGCGGCGGCGTTTCGGCCCGGGCGGTTACGGGCGCTTTTATAGAAAAATAGAAAGGAGAATCGGCATGCTTCAACCGAAACCGTACATGATGAAAATGCGAAAAGTCGCTTTGGTTGGAAACTATGTTCCACGCCAATGCGGTATAGCCACTTTCACGGCCGATCTCCTTACGGCACTGGCGGAGGAGGATCCGGCGTCGGAGTATTGGGCAGTCGCAATGAACGACATCCCGGAGGGCTACCAGTATCCGGCTCAGGTCCGTTTCGAAGTCAACCAGCACCTGTTGGCGGATTACCGGCTCGCGGCCGACTTCCTGAACATGAACCGGGTGGAGACAGCCTGCCTGCAGCACGAGTTCGGGATTTTCGGCGGAGACAACGGTGCGCACATTTTGGAGTTGCTAAGCGGTCTGCGGATGCCTCTGGTGAGCACCATGCACACGGTCATTCAAAACCCTTCCGCCGGACAGCTGGCCGTCACCAGGCGCATCGCCCAACTATCAGACCGGCTGGTCGTAATGAGCCGGAAGGCTGTGTCAATTCTGCAGGAAGTGTACGGTGTTCCTTCGGAAAAAATCCGCGTAATCCCCCATGGCATTCCCGACGTACCCTTTGTGGATCCCAACTACTACAAGGATCGGTTCGGTGTCGAGGGCCGCAAAGTGATCCTGACATTCGGACTGCTCTCCCCGGGGAAGGGCATCGAAACTGTCATAGACGCCCTGCCGCAAGTGGTCAGGGAAAATCCGGAGGTGGTCTACATCGTCCTCGGAGCCACGCACCCGCATATCAGGAGGGATCAGGGCGAATCATACCGCCTCGCTTTGCAGAGCCGCGCCCGGGAGCTGGGGGTCGGCGGACATATCATCTTTCATAACAGGTTTGTAGATCTGGAAGAGCTATGTGAATTTATCGGAGCGGCGGATATTTATGTCACTCCCTACGTCAACCGGGAGCAGATTGTCTCGGGCACGCTCGCCTATGCCATGGGAAGCGGCAAGGCGACCATCTCCACCCCTTACTGGTATGCCGAGGAGATGCTGGCCGATGGGCGCGGTCGGCTCGTTCCCTTTCGCGACGCCGGGACCATGGCCGGAGAGATCAACACTCTTCTCGCCAGGGAGGTGGAACGGCACGCCATGCGCAAGCGGGCCTATAACTTCTGCCGCGAGATGATTTGGAAAGAGGTGGCGCGCAGGTACCTGGAAGTCTTCGAGGAGGTGAAGAGGGAAAGAGAAAAGCGGCCCAGAGCTATTTTCCGGGCCAGAACCTTGAGTTCCTCCCCCCGGGACGTGCCCCAGCCCAAACTTGATCATATCGTCCGACTGACCGATGACGTAGGTATCATGCAGCATGCCAAGTTCGTCATCCCCGATCGCCGCCACGGCTACTGCACTGACGATAACGCGAGGGCGCTGATCGCGGTTCTCATGGCGCGGGACATGGTTCCCGATAATGGCCGCGCGGTGGAGCTGGCCTGCACTTACCTGGGCTTTCTTAATTATGCCTTTGACGAGCATGCCGGCCGCTTCCGAAACTTTATGGATTACGAGCGCAGGTGGAAGGATGAAACCGGCTCCCAGGACAGCCACGGCCGGGCGCTCTGGAGCCTGGGAGAGGTCATAGATCTGGCCGAGTCAAATGATATCCGCGGAGCGGCTCTGGAACTTTTCGAAAAAGCTCTGCCGGCGGTGCTGGAATTCGATTCGCCTCGTGCGTGGGCATTCGCGCTTGAGGGGATCCGGGCCTATTTGCACAAATTCAGCGGCGACAGCGAGGCGAAGCGCATTCGGGAAAGGCTGGCAGTTCAACTGTACGAATGTTGGCGGAAATGCGCCTCGGATGACTGGCCGTGGATCGAGGGGATCGTCACTTACGACAACGGCAGTATATGCCGGGCGCTGATCACGTCAGGAAGCTGGATGCAGAGAGAGGATATTTTGGAAGCCGGCCTGGTTTCGCTTGCTTGGCTGATGGAAATTCAAACTGGCGCCGGCGGAAATTTCGCGCCCGTCGGGAATAAGGGCTGGTTCCCACGCGGAGGCGTGATGGCTCGTTTCGACCAGCAGCCGATCGAGGCATTAAGCATGATAACGGCATGCCGTGCCGCTTATGATCTGACCCGTGACGTGAAATGGCTTATGCATGCCCGGCGTTGCCTGGAGTGGTTCCTCGGGAGAAACGATCTCGGTGCTCATCTATACGATCACATGACGGGCGGTTGCTGCGACGGCCTGCATGCCGTGGGCCCGAATCTGAATCAGGGGGCGGAATCGACCCTAGCCTGTTTTATGTCTCTAATCAATCTGCACCAAATCAATGTCCAGGTCTCTCTGGAAGGATCCAGTGAGGGCAGGGAAGATAGCCAACAGGCGCCGGTCGTCCTCTCCCCGCCGGCCCTTTCCGGGAAAACAGGACACCGGGACGAGAGACCCGGAGGCGCCGATAGTTCTTCTGGGAGGACCATCGCAGGCGCATGAAGTTCAAGCAGTCCGGGGAATTGTTCACCCGGTATGAGAAAAATCCAATCATCCAGTCGAAAGATATCCCGTACCAGGCGAATTCGGTCTTCAATGCCGCCGCGACCCGCATCGGGGAGGACACCCTGCTTTTGATGCGTGTGGAGGATCGCAGGGGCATATCGCATCTGACAGCCGCGCGCAGCCGCAACGGCGTAACAAACTGGAGGATCGAATCCGAGCCCACCCTGTCACCTGATCCCGAGGGCCACCCTGAAGAAGTATGGGGGATCGAGGATCCCCGGATCACCCGTATTGAGGAACTCGATCTCTGGGCGGTTGTTTATACTTCTTACTCGGAGGGCGGTCCGCTGGTATCGCTGGCCACGACGAAGGACTTTAAGACCTTCACGCGAAAAGGAGTCGTCATGCCACCGGAAGACAAGGATGCAGCCCTGTTTCCCGTCCGGTTCGGCGGCCGCTGGGCAATGCTGCACAGGCCGGTGTCGGCCTTTGCGGGAATTGGGGCGCACATCTGGATTTCATTCAGCCCCGACATGAAGCACTGGGGGGATCATCAAATTCTCATTCCGGCGCGCAGGGGCGGATGGTGGGATGCGAACAGGATCGGGCTGTCCCCGCCACCCTTGCAGACCGAGGAAGGCTGGTTACTCCTTTATCACGGCGTGCGCATGACGCCGAGTGGATGCATTTACCGGCTGGGATTGGCGCTCCTCGATCTGGAAAATCCCCTTCGAGTATTGGCGCGATCGGATGAATGGGTATTTGCACCGGAAGAAAACTATGAATTGGAAGGGGACGTGGACAAAGTGGTTTTCCCCTGTGGCTGGCTGGTCGAGAACGACGTCATTCGGTTGTATTACGGCGGCGCGGACAAATGCATCGCTCTGGCTACGGCTCGTGTTTCGGAATTGCTGGGCTGGCTCGAAAAATACAGACACAAGGACTCCAGGTGACATCGAGAGTGCAGCTCTCCGGATGAGGCGATGCTTCGCCCGGGTAGATTCGACTGTATGATTCCAGTCGGCGAATTGGACAGGGAAGGATCCGAGACCATTCTGCAGGACTATCTTTATTTTTCATCATGAGTATTACGACAAATTCTATATCGCCGATATCATCAAACGCTTCCGTAAACGCTGACATCTGGAAATTGCTGACGTTTTCGGGAAGTACTTTACTTAAGCGCATCCTTGATGCAGACCGGCCCGAGGTTCTCGTAAAAAGTCTCTCCAGTGGGGATTTCTACTGGATCATAAAGCGCATCGGGGAAGAGGAATGCCTCCCCATTCTCGAACTTGCAACAGAAGACCAGTGGCAATATCTTCTCGATCTGGAGATATGGAAAAGAGACCTTATAGATCCAAAAAGAGCGCTGGCATGGCTTAAACGTCTGGGCGAAGCCGATCCAGATAGATTTTGCGCCTGGTTGTTCACCGAAGAAGACGGTATTCTCTCCTTGCTCCTTCTTCGAACCGCGGAAGTGGTCATCGCGGAGGGTATGGATCAACCTGATCTGTCAGGGGAATATTTCACGGTTGACGGAATATTTTACATCAAAGTCTTCAATGCGCAGGACCAGGAGACCATCGAGGGGTTGCTTCGATATCTGGCCCGCAAAGACCATGATAAATATCAGTCGCTTCTCTACAATCTTCATGGCGTAATTCCCGCCGAGATCGAGGAAGAACTCTATAGACTTCGAAGCATCCGGATCGCCGAATATGGATTTCTCCCCTTTGAGGAAGCGCTCAGCATCTATACACCCCTTGATCCATCAGCTCTCCAGGCCGGGCCGCGGCGGTTCCCGGGGAAAATCTACGCTCCGGAGCATGGAGGAAGAATTCCCCTGTTGCCCCTCACGCAAGTGGAATCCCGAAGCCCGCTGGCCGCGGCACTTTCCCGGATAGACGACCCCGCGCTTCTCGACCGGATCCGCATCGAGATCGCAGGTATTTGCAACCAAATCATCGCCGCTGATGCCATGCTGGCGGTTGACGACCCCGAAATCATTGTTGCAGCCTCTCGGCGGGCAGCGGCCTTCCTGAATATAGCAGTGGAGCACCTTTGCGGACCGGAGGGATCCGCTGCGGAGGAACTGTTTCGAACCCATTCCCTTCTTGATATCTTCCGCGTAGGATACGGCTTCGTGGTGAAGCTGCAACAAGAAGCCAAACGCTGGCAGAAGGGGAGCTGGTTCGCCGGCCAGGGTTTGGACACCAATTTCTGGGGGGAACCCTGGGGTGAAATGCTGGACGGCCTCCTGACCGTTCCCCCGCGGTTCTACGCCGGGAAGGATGCGCCTGAGTTATTCCGCGATTTCGAGAGGGCGCGGGATCTCGCCGATGCCAGAGAACTTCTCGATCAAATTCAGGCCCTCGACCGCATATTGGCGCGCCTTTCGCCGAACCGCTCCGGGAGATGTCATTTACACGTGCCGGGGATGACGTTCCATTTCTTGTTGTTCAATTATTGGGTTCGCCGGATTCTGCTGGAGGAGCCTTCTCCCGATCCTCTCACGCTTGCGGACGTGAAGCGGTTTTTCCGCGCCGTTCGCCGGAATGACGCCGGTCTGCCCTATCGAATGAAGGACTTCGCCGAGATCTTTATCGCTGACTTCATGAAGGGGGCCGCGGATTTCGAACCGCCGGCCCAACAAGCCCTTCGTAGAGCCCTTTTCGGAATCTGGGACGCATTCCGCAGGGAATACGAAAACATCGAAGAAGAAAATCTGGAGAGACGTTATCTCAGGTTTTTTCGTGTGGACTTATTAGATGGTCCCGAGCGGAAAGACAGGGTAAATGAAAATCCAAAAATTAACGAAGCTGCCGCAAGCAAGCACGCTCAAAGGTGAGACGAAGCCTGAGAACGCAAAGGCCTGACTTGTGATTTGCTCAGTTCACTTACTCTTTTTTACCCTTAGATTTCGCCTCGGCGATTTTTTCGATAAGCTGGGGCATCATTTCGGTGATCTGTCCAAACAATCCTTTTTTCTGGCTTAAGGAGTAAACGCATAAACCGCCGGATTCGTCAACGGTGACAACGGCTACAGGAGAAATGCGCATGCAGCCTCCCGTGCCCCCGCCCTTTCCCTCTCCTTTTCCCTCTCCTTTGCGCCCCTTTTCATCGGTGCCGCCGCCTTCGCCCTGCCCCATGAAACCACCGCCGCCTGCGCCGATACATATTTCAATGAACGGCACCATCGTCTTTCCCTTGATCTCCATGGCATCTCCAATGACTGTCTTTGCGCCCGCAAGCGCGTCGAGCTTCGAGAACAGGGTCTCGATCAACATTTTTACGTGCTCCATATTCTCCTCCTTCCCGAGAAGTTATTTATGATTTCACGTCCCTCACTGGATAAAAGAAATTCTCCCGCCAGGAGCAGCATGCTGAAGAGAAGAATATTCGCGCTCAGCCGCCCTTCCAGGCAGAACCTCTCTTCCTCGAAATCGGGCTCGATACAGAGAAGGGGAGCAGGAATCCAGGAGAAGCAGGCGGCCATGATGGCCATAAGCATCCCCGTACTTGCGGGATCCCCGGTCCCCACAATCCCCCTGACGCTTCCTTCAGGCGAAAGAGATATTAATAATTTATCTGCCTTTGAAAGAAGGAAGGACAGATGAGAGAAGATCCAGAATCGCGGAGCCCTTTTCCCTTCCGCCCGGCTCTCTTTCTTTTTTTTTCTTCCGGCTTGCCGCCTTTTTTTCCGCAATACTGTTTTCCCTCCCAGGAGAAATTCCAGCTCTCTTTTCCGAAAATTCAGACCGAAAAATCCCCGGAGCCACCTCAGAGCGAGGCCCCCCTCGAATTCCCCCTCAAAACGGCCTGTTATCTCGATATGGAAGGGGATGAAGATTATTGCCGAAAGCAGAAGCAAAATGATCAGGAGAGGAATTATTACAATCGTGTCTCCACCTCCTCATAGGGGCAGTCAGTACGTATATTCTTTAATATTTTTATCTTTGATCCATCCAATTTATCCTGATTTTCAGACTCGAAATTCCTGACCTTCCACGTGAATTCCGCTCCTGGAATCAAATAGGTTGAAAGTGATTATGTCTGTGGCGCCCTGTTCCCCCAGAAGCCAATGTGCCACGGTACAGGGGAGCCTAACCAATGACTCCCTGACTATTCGGGCAAAAATATCTGCTCATGGTTTGATGGCCTGGACTCTGATGCTGGACACGGCACTTTCCATCGTTTTGGCGACTTCTTCCTGTGTCATGTTCAGGCTCTCCATGATGGCCCGGGCCGTCGGATCGCTCACCAGGCAATCAATGGAAAAAGTCGTTTCTTCAAGGATGCGCACTTCCTGGAATCCCGCTTCGCGCATGACGCCGAGATAATCGTCTTTCGTCACGGCTCCCGAAACGCAGCCGATGCAAGCGGCGATCGAGTTCATGATAAAATCCGCAAGAGGCCGCAGAAGGACGATATCTGAGATCACCGCGCGGCCTCCCGGCTTCAATACCCTGAAGGCTTCCTGAAAGGCCTGTTTTTTATCGGGGACCAGATTGATGACGCAGTTGGAAATGATGACGTCGACAGTCGCGTCGGCGACGGGCAGGTGTTCGATCTCGCCCAGCCTGAATTCCACATTCCCCCGCCCGTCCTTTCGAGCGTTCTCCCGGGCTTTTTCGATCATTTCCGGCGTCATGTCGACCCCGATCACCCGGCCCTTTTCACCGACTTTCGCGGCAGCAAGAAAGCAATCGAATCCGGCTCCCGCCCCGAGATCAAGGACGACTTCCCCTTCCTTGAGGGAAGCGAGCGCGATAGGATTTCCACACCCGAGTCCGAGGTTGGCTCCATCCGGGACCGCCCGAATTTCTTCTTCCGAATAACCAATCCTCCTGCTTACCGCTGTGGTCAGCTCCTGTCCTCCGCAGCACGAAGAAGCCGTCGGCGGGCAGCAAGATTCTCCCTTCCTGGCGATCTTCGCATAGCTTTCCCTGATCGTCTTTTTAATGACACTCTCCTCCATACGCACACTCCTTTTGATTACAGAAGATCTTTCATCACGGGCCCGAGCATTCCCTTCACTATATCAGTGAGCTGTTCCACTTTGACCAGGGTGATGCAGCACACCTCCCCGTCTTTTTCCCAGGTCATCAGGGCAAGCTTGTCGCCGGCCCGTATCTTTGCCTTCTCACGGATTTCCTTCGGCAGCACCGTCTGCCCCCGGTCGTCGACCGCGATCAGCGATTCGACCCTGCAGCATCCTTTCTTCAGCGCGGATGTCATGCAGCCTTCTTTTTTCTCCTTTTTCGTCGTCATTCGACGTCCTCCCGGTTGATCCATCTGAATATTCAGTTAAATCTGAATATACATACTATGTTCTGTAATTGTCAAGAACCTTTTCATACAAGCGCCGCGGAGCGTGCGAAAGGCACACAATCTGCTCTATGTGCCCGATAGAGCCTCCGCCGAGCGGTTCTTCGAGGAAAGAGAACCGGCGTGTCCGGCCGGCCAGAGGAATCTGTTCGGTGGCGGGTCGGCGCCGTAACATAGTGTTGACAATATCGAATCTCTTCCTTATTATGCACATTGCCGTACGGACGGGATGCATGCGATCAGTACCCGTTTACTAAAAATAATCACGGGTATTATTCGAGTGGATAAAATTGAACATTGAACAAGGAAAGGAGGCGAGGCAAACGATGGCGGATGTAAACATTACCATCAACGGCCAGCCAGTCGGTGTACCTGCTGGAACCACCGTTCTCAAGGCGGCGCGGCAGGCGGGAATCTATATCCCGACCCTCTGCGACCATCCGGCATTGATTCCGGTCGGCGCCTGCCGGATGTGTGTTGTGGAGATTCGAGGGCAGCGGAATTTGCAGACGGCTTGCACTTTCCCTGTCTCCGAAGGAATGGAAATACAGACGGAATCCCCCCGTGTCGTCAGCGCGCGAAAACTGGTTCTGGATATGCTCTTTTCAGAGCGAAACCATTTCTGCATGTATTGCGAGGCCAGCGGAGACTGTGAACTGCAGTCTCTGGGATATCGGTACGGAGTCGACCATTGGGTTTATCCGACGTATACGAAGCCGTTCCCGCTGGATGCCACGCACAAGCATATCCTCATGGAACATAACCGCTGTATCCTGTGCTGGCGCTGCATGCGCGCATGCAGCGATCTTGTCGCCAACCACACTTTGGGGCTGCGGGAGCGCGGCGCCGATACAATGATCCATGCTGACGCGAATCTCCGCTGGGGCGAATCATCATGCATCTCATGCGGTACCTGCCTTCAGGTCTGCCCGACCGGCGCCATCTTCGAAAGGCGCTGCGCATTCATGGGCCGCGACGCGCAATCGGAACACATCAAGAGTACCTGCAGTCAGTGCAGCGTGGGCTGCGGCATAGAAATCGTGACGCGCGGCGGTAATGTCCTTCGCATCAGGGGCGATTGGGAAGGGGCTGTCAATGGTGGGCTGCTCTGCAAATTAGGCCGCTTCGATCCTCTTCAAGATGACCGCCGGCGCATAACCAGGCCGTTGTTGAGGCGAAAAGGCAGACTCGAGCCTGTCAGTTGGAAGGAGGCCATTCAGGCCGCGGCGAAACGTATTGGAGGAACGGCCGGCGCGGAAATAGGCGTCCTCGCATCCAGTCACTCCACAAACGAAGCGCTTTACCTGCTTGACAATCTGTTCCGCCGGCAACTGCAGGTGACCAATGCCGGCTTGCTGAACAGGGTGGCGATGAAGCACATCGGGCGGCAGGAGGGCTCTCTTTCCGATATCGGCGGCGCCGATATCATCCTTGTGGCCGGAGCTGATCCTGTCAACGATCAGCCGGTTTCTTCGTTCCTTGTAAAACGTGCTGTCGACAGGGGGGCCCGTCTGATTGTCATCAGCGACGAAGATAACGGGTTGGCTCCCTTTGCATACATGAATATCGGAACGGCCGAAATAGACAAGGCGATTGAAATCGCTGGCCGCGCCGAGCGCCCCGTTGTGATATACGGCCCCTGGATCGACGGCAATATGGCCGATGCGTTGAAAAAGCTGCGGAATAGCGCCTCTTTCATCGCGCTGGAGCCCGGAGTTAACACCCGCGCGGCCGCGGCAATCGGGTTGAATAACGGATTCGATCCGTCCGGCGTCAAATTCCTGTATATCCTGCTTGGAGAACAAAAATGGGCTGATGAGAGCATCCTCGGAAAAATCGGCAAAAAGACATTCATTGTCGTACAGGCCGCCTTCGAGTCATCGCTTACAGAAAGGGCCGATCTTGTGCTGCCTGCGGCTATATGGTCCGAGAGGGAAGGAAGTCTGACGAACACAGAAGGCCGCATACAAAAAGTCGCCAGAGCGGTGGACCCCGTGGGGGAAGCCAAGCCGGATTGGGAGATCATTTCTCTGCTGGCGGATAAATTGGGCAGGAAACTCGGCTCTTCGTTCGATGAGGTCTCGTCTTCCGCCGCCCGGGCAATCAATGAAAGGAGGAACCGGCATGGCAAAGGTTAAAATCGCAACGGATTGGCTGGCCGGCTGCGCAGGATGTCACATGTCGCTGCTGGATATCGATGAGCGCATAGTCAAGTTGTTGGAGTCTGTTGAATTTACGTCAAGTCCCATTACGGATCTGAAGCACCCGCCGGAAGAAGGAGTGACCGTGGGCATCCTCGAGGGGGCGATCAGCAATACCCGCAATATCGAAGCAGCAAAGCGGCTGCGCGAGCGCTGCCAGATACTTATCGCAGTGGGCGATTGCGCGACTTTCGGGGGAATCGTGGCGATGCGCAATCTGGTGGGTACAGACCAGGCATTGAAGCGGGCCTACCTGGATGCGGAAAGCGTCTGCAACGGTGTCATACCCGATTCTCCTGAGCTCGGCAAGCCGCTCGACACGGTTACGGGTGTAGACAAAATCGTTAAGGTCGATCTTTTCATCCCCGGTTGTCCGCCGAGGCCCGGCGCTTTTTTCTATGCATTGACGGAGCTCCTTGCTGGGCGCACGCCTGTTGTTATTCCGGATGAACTATTCACATATGATTGAGGAGGACTGCCATGGGGAAAAAGATAACCATCGAACCCGTGACGCGCATTGAAGGTCACGGACGGGTTACAATCCATCTTAATGACCAGGGCGTGGTTGAGCAGACTTTTTTTCATGTAGACGAATTCCGCGGCCTGGAAAGGTTCTGCGAGGGACGCCCCTATCACGAGATGACCCAGATCACCCAGCGCATCTGCGGTATCTGTCCTGTGAGCCACCACCTGGCTTCCGCCAAGGCATGCGACGCAATAGACAGGGTTGAGCCGCCGCGGCCGGCAAAGCTTCTCCGGGAACTGCTGCACATGGGACAGATGGTGCAATCGCACGGGATGCACTTTTTTTACCTGGCGGGACCTGACCTGCTCCTCGGTTTCGATGCCGATCCCGCGATAAGGAACGTGGTGGGGATCATCAAGGCGAATCCGGAGCTGGCATTGAAAGCGGTAAACCTGCGCCGTTACGGACAGCAGATCATAGAACGACTCGGGGGAAAGCGCGTTCATCCGAATTTTTCCGTGCCGGGCGGGGTCAACACGCCCCTCAGCCAGAAAGATCACCGGGAAATCGCGGCGGAGCTGAAGACCATGACGGCTGTCGCCGTGGAGGCGATCGGCATTATCAAAGGATGGCTCGACGCAAACAGACATCTTGCCGCCGGGTTCGCATCCTTTCCCTCCAACTACATGGGGCTGGTCAATAAGGAAGGATGCCTCGAGCTTTACGACGGCGACATCCGGATAAAAGACTCGGGCGGGAACCTGCTGGCGCAGTTCAGGCCGGATAATTATCTTGCTTATGTGGCCGAGCACGTGGAACCCTGGTCCTTCCTCAAATATCCCTTCTATCGCAAGTTGGGATGGCCTGGCGGCTTCTACAGGGTCGGCCCGTTGGGAAGACTGAACGTCGTGGACAGGATAGGAACACCCATGGCCGACGAGGAATTCAAGTATTATAAGAGCATCAACGGCGGCAGGCCGGTCGAGGGCTCCCTTTTCTATCATTATGCCAGGATGATCGAACTCCTTTACTGCCTGGAGCGCATAGGCGAGCTGCTGGATGATCCCGACATCCTTTCCAACGACGTCAGGGCCTATCCGTCCGCCAGGCTGCCTGGAGGCGGTGTCGGCGTGATCGAAGCTCCGCGGGGGACGCTTTTCCACGATTACAGCGTGGATGAAAACGGTCAGTTGACCAGGGTCAACCTGATTGTAGCTACCGGGAACAATAACTGGGCGATGAACGTGGCGGCGGGAATGGTCGCTAAGGCTTATGTGAACGGAAACAAGCTTACGGAAGGAATGTTGAACCGGGTGGAAGCGGCTATCCGCTGCTATGATCCGTGCCTGTCGTGCGCCACACACGCAATCGGGCAGATGCCGCTCGATATCAGGCTTATCGCGGCCGACGGCACGCTTCTGGACCGGCTCACACGCTGATAGCATGGATCGCTCCCTGATAATCGGTTTCGGCAATATCGACCGCGCTGACGACGGGGTCGCCTGGCACATAGTCAACTCGTTGCGGCGCCGCCTCGGGGAAAAAAGACTGGACGAAGACAATACAGGCCTGGAGGAACTGGGCTCACATGTGGACAGCGTATTTTTAACCCAGCTGGCGCCGGAACTCATTGATACGCTCGCCGGCTACTGCCGGGTCATCTTCGTGGACGCACACATCGACGAAGGCATGGATGATCTATATTGCAGCTCTGTGCCGCCGGAATCCGCTCCGCCGGTGCTCTCGCATCACGTGACCCCGGCCATGCTTCTGGCGTTGACCTGCGCTCTGCATGGCAGAGCGCCTGCGGGATACCTGGTATCCGTGCGAGGTTATGATTTTGATTTCGGCAGGGGCTTATCCGCGCGCAGCAGGGAGCTTGTGGAACCCGCCGCCTGCAAGATCCTTCAATTGCTCGAAGACAGTTCCCGAAAGGGCGAAACCCTCAGCACTTGTACGGATAAAAGTGGCTGAAACAATATCCACCCGGATCGCTCTGATGCAGTTCCGTATCAGCCATGCATTCTTCGATCATCTTTTTTGAAACCTCTTCATAATCGGGGCGCCCCTCTTCCTCTTTTTTGCACTTCATGCATATGGCTTCATGGTCATAGCAAGACAGAATTCTCGGATCCTGCGGGTTCAGTCCTTTATGACACCTCCGGCATTCTACGGAACAAGACAGCTTCTCTTGCCAGTTGTATGTCATTTTCCTGATCCTCCTTGCGTATTGAAAAGAACGCTTTGCACCGTACACTTCGCTCTTCAAGGGCGAAGCCCGGGTTTAGGAGCTTTTGCCGGTTAATAAAGTAGCACAGTACGAAAGCATTTTCGACTGAAAGAATAACGCTGCTTCAGCCGGGTACGACAACTGCAAAACCGTCGTCGCATTTCATGATGCACCTGATCCGGAAAATTTGAGGCAGAAAGAGGATGCTGTTCCTTATAAAGTTAAAGAAGCTGGTCGAGGAAAAAAAGTGGAGCACTGTTTATTTGCGGGATTCCGCTTTCGCCGAGGCACCCGCAAGCCCTGAGTGAGAAGATTCATGTATAAGAGTCCCGATTTCGTCAATCAGCGGGCAACAGCTTCTTTTTTTTCGATGAAAACCCTTTTTTCTTCCATTACGGACGCCTCTTTCCTGGCCAGGAAAAGAATGGAAACAACTCCGCCCGCAACCGCCATGGCGGCAAACACGTAATAGGCAGAGTTGAATGAATTTGTATATTGGACAATATAGCCGACCAGTGTAGGCGAAAGGACTCCGGCAAACGATCCCCAGCCGAGCATGATTCCGCTTGCCTTTGCCACGTCATCGCGGGGGAACAGCTCCATGGGGACAGCATAGACAATTCCCAGGAATCCCATTATGAAGAAGATGCTGATGCAGAAGCAGGCTATGCACATCTCAAGCGAGGGCGTCATGACTCCATAGGCTGTAAACGGAGCCATCAGGAACAGGCATATCGCCATCAGGGTGCTTCTGGATTTTTTGAAATGATCCGAGAACCAGCCCATTATAAAAGATCCCAGAGCTCCGGCGACCCAGGGGAGCGCCGAAAGGAATCCCGATTTCAATAACGATGATCCCCTCACTTTAACCAGATAGGTAGGCAGCCAGTTCACGTTCGCCCAGAATGCCAGTGTAACGGAAAAATACACGAAGCTCAAAACCCATACCCAGGGGTTTCTCAGGATTTCCCAGACAGTCGAGCCTGATGACAATTTCTCCCCTTCGTGATTCAAAATACTGCTTTCAATTTCATTCAGTTCTTGTGGGGTGATATGCGGGTGCTCTTTAGGATTGTTCCTGATCATCTGCCAGGTTACATAAGCTACAATAAGGCCTATCGCACCGTATATGTAAAAGCAGGGGCGCCAGCCGGTGTTCTCGATAATAATGGCGCTGATTACATTGCCGACTACAACTCCAACCGGCAGGGCGGCCATCCACAACCCGGAAGCAAACCCCCTTTCTTTCGGAGGCGCCCAGATTGTCACAGTTTTGGTCAACGAGGGGATCATCGGCCCCTCGAACATCCCAAATAAAACGCGGATGAGCAGAAGACTTATAAACGACCATGCCAGGCCTGTAAGGGCGACCATCGCCGACCATAACAGTATTATGAGAGTCAATAGTAATCTGGGTTTAAGCCATTCTGTTACAAATCCTCCCACAAAATTCGTTAACATATAGCCCAGAGTAAAGGCGCTCATAATAACCCCGAGCTGGCCGGCAAGCAGTCCGAACTCTTTCAAGATAATAGGCGCGGCGATAGCAAAGTTCATCCGGTCAATGTATGCGATGAGCATAATGAACGCCAACCACAACATTATTTTCTTTCTGAGAGTCATAATCAATTCTCCCTTCTTCCATAATTACTGTATTTTTTTATGTTCCTGATCTGCTGTTCTCATTTTGTCCATATACCCTGTCATGTGCTTTTTGTACCGGCACCGCTGTCGGGGCTGGTTTATCACCCCGGCTGAGTACAACTCTCCAGGGGTCCACTTCCTCTCTGAGGATTCTTAATTCCTCTTCTGTCGGTTCCTTTTCAGTGATGATTTTTTCGGGAATCAAGAGTTCAAAACCTGTTTCGTCAATTATTTTCTGCTTATCTATCCCCGGGAGGACGGCTTTCAAACGCATGCGTTTGCTCTCTTCATCAAAATCGAAAACGCCCAGTTCTGAAAATACGAGATGAGGTCCAGTACCGGCGGGCAATCCGGCTCTTTCCCGCGCTCCCGGACCGTCGAGATATCCCGGCGTGGTTATATAATCCAATTTCTCCACGAATCTTCTGCGGCTGTGGTTCATTATAATATTGGTTTTCCAGGCAAGGGACCCCAGCTCATTGGCGCCTCCACTGCCTGGAAGTCTGGTTTTCGGATTATAATAATCATCTCCGATCACTGTGGAATTCAGATTTCCGTATTTGTCGATTTGAGCTCCGCCCAGGAAAGAATAGGTGACGAGACCTTTCTGGAGCATCTCCATCGCTTCCGGCATATTGGCGCAGCATATTGCGCCGTATGTAGTTCTTGAATCCGCGACAGAAAGAGGCAGCATCGAAGCTTTCGGGGCGATTCCCCCTGCCTCAAAAACCAGGATAAGATTCGGCGCATGGAGCTTCTGGGCCAGTGCCGCCGCGAGCATAGGTATTCCGGTTCCGGCGAATATGAGCTTCCCGTCTTCCAGGTACCTGGAGGCTATAATAGCCATGAGCTCGATAGGATTGTACGGTTTTTTTTCGGTCATGAACAATCAAGCCCTCCCTTCGATTAATTCAAGGTCTTTAACTTTTTCGTCTTTCTTTTCCAACAACTCTATTCTCCTCAGTTCGTCCAGCCTTTTCTGTCCGCCGCATTTTTCCAGAAATTCCTGGAAATTGCTTGTTCCATATACATATTCGTTATAGTAATTTCGGAGAGCTTTTCCCGATTTGTCTTCGGCTGCCCTGGCGTAGGATTTTAAATGCTCGAGATCCAGATAATACAGGCCCGGCATATTGGTCGGGTAGGCCCCGTATTTTATTTCGACCACGGCATCCACATAGAACTGGGGAATCACTGTTTTAGAGCCGTCTTTTCGAATTTCCTCCGTGTCAATTATTTCTTCGGTTGTGATGATGAGATTTTTGGCGGAGCGCGCCTTGTCAAGGTCTTCATTGAGCATGCCGTCTATTCGACAGTTGCCGTGCTTGTCCGCCTTGTGGACGTGAATAACAGCCACGTCGCTGTATAAAGCCGGCACAAGCACAACGTCCATATTCGTGAACGGGCATTTTATTTTTTTTGCGGCGCTGTACTTGAAAGTATCTGTCCCGGCAAGACTTCTGACGGGCAGAAATGGTACACCCATGGCGGCGGCCTTATGCCTCCAGGCCATTGTTCCGTTAGACCATTCACATAGCCTGAGTTCGCCGTTGTTCATTTTCTCTTTGACACGGGTTCTCGTGTACAGGGGCAATCCAAGCATTTCCAGACCCAGGACATATCCGATATCAATTTCAGATATCCTGTCGTTGTCCAGCAGCAAGTCCACATCGTATGTCCTGGTTCCGGCAGCCATTCTGAAGCGCAGCCCCTGTCTCAATGCTTCGTGAATAAATGCCATTGGAAGCCTGACAATGCTGCATCCGCCGACCGAGAGATAGTCCCCGTTCTTTACGAACTGCCTGATTGCATCTTTCAAATCCATGCGTTTATCGATATTGGCTCTTTCAGCTTTGAGCATCATGTGTTCTCGAAATTCGTCGGGGGTGATTTTTGAAAATACTTCCCCCTTTCCTTGCTCGATTACGTGCATAATTTCCGGTCACCTCCAAGCAAGACAATTTTTTTAATTTTCCAATTTACTTTTCAGTTGATTCGTCCTATAGAAACCGCATTGAGAGTCGACTGAAATTTGCAATGGATTGCGGACTCCAGAGCTTAACGGGAGACTCTCAATATTCCAATTATTTACTGATCACCTCCTTTCTGGAAGCATTCCCTTAAGCAAAGAATATGCCTTGCGTGTAAGTATTTGTATTTATAGGCTAATTTTGCAAGGATGCAATGCTGTTGTGCAATTATGCATATGCAAATTTGCATTTTTTTGCAAAAACGCCGTTTAAATTTTGTTCTGGAACTGATATGGATAAAGGGGTTCGGGGAAATGAAAGCCATGGATAAAGAAGCGAAATACAGAAGGATTTTTGAAAATATTCAGGATGTATATTTCGAGGCGGATACTAACGGATTCATATTGGAGATATCACCCTCAGCAGGGAAGCTCTTGAATTACACGCGGGACGAATTGATAAATAAGTACATGCCCGACCTTTATCATCGCTCGAATGACAAAAATGATCTGTTTAAGATTGTAAAAGAGAATGGTGTACTTTCTGATTACGAATTATCGATGAAAGATAAAGACGGGAATATATTGGTTTGTTCAATTAATGCGCGCCTGCTGAATGATGAGTTCGGTTCAAGGATAATCGGCTCTATAAGGGACATATCAAGGAGAAAATCGATGGAAAAAAAGCTCCGCGAAAGCGAGGAGCTTTATAGAACTCTTGCCGAAAAATCATTTGCCGGGGTTTATGTCGTAAAGAATGGAAAATTTTGTTTCGTTAATTCGAATGCCGCCTCTTATGCGGGGTATGAAAAAGAGGAGCTGATCGGCCGGGATTCGCTCAGCCTTGTTCACCCTGATGACAAGCAGGGTGTAATTATGAACGCAAAGGCCATGCTGAAAGGGGAAAGATCCGCGCCTTACGAATTCAGAATAGTTACCAAAGATGGGCAAATCCAGTGGATCATGGAAAGTGTTGCTCCCATTGTCTATGATGGGATGCCGGCTGTATTGGGGAATTCAATGAATACGTCCTGGACACTTTCGCGCGTTGATCTGGAAATTGTTCAGGCCATAATCGAGTCGGTTCACGATGGGGTCTACATTGCCGATATCGACGGTAATTATATTACCGCAAACGCCGGTTTTGAAAGGATATCAGGGATAAACAGAAATGAACTGATCGGCCGGCACACTACATATCTTATGGAAAAGAAATGGATTTCCGAAGTGGTCAATCTCGATGTGCTTAAGGATTATCAGAGCAGATCCAAGATAATCAGATATCCCAGCCAAAAAGATGTTTTAGTTTCTGCTGACATGGTCTGGGATAAAAACAAACGGGCTGTGGGAGTAGTGAGCAGTTTACGGGACTTGACCGAACTCAATAATATGCAGAAACAGTTGATGCAATCCAAGGTTCTAATAAAGAAGTACAAATCGAGATTGGATCTGCTGGAATCAAAACTCAATGTCGGCGAGTTGAAGCTTATTGCACAGAGCACTGAGGGTAGGCGGATATTGTCCCTGGCGGAAAAATTATCCCAATCCGATGTTACAGTGCTCATCTCCGGTGAATCGGGGGTTGGAAAAGAGGTCGTAGCGAGGTACATTCACGAAAACAGCAAGAGGAATAAAGAAGGAACTTTCGTAAAAATCGATTGTGCTGCCTTGCCCGCCAACCTCCTTGAATCCGAGTTATTCGGCTACGAAAGGGGTTCTTTTACAAACGCCAATAAAGAAGGAAAAAGGGGACTTTTTGAAGTAGCGGATAAGGGGACTTTATTCCTGGATGAGATCGGCGAAGTGCCGTTCGAATTACAATCCAAACTGCTCAACGCTATTCAGGACAGGGAGATAAAGAGAATAGGCGGATTAAGCAGTTTGGCCGTCGACGTAAGGATCATTGCAGCGACCAACAGAAATCTTGAAGAAATGGTAAAAGAGAAAAAATTCCGCAAAGACCTCTATTACCGTCTCAAGGTTATTCCTGTTTACATTCCGCCGCTCAGGGACAGAATCGAGGATATAATCCCTTTGGTGAATTATTATCTCGACTATTTCAACAAGATGTACAAAACAAAAAAGTATATATCGAACGAAGGCATAAAATGTCTTTCAGAATATGACTGGCCGGGAAACATCAGAGAGCTTAAAAATTCCATAGAGAGACTGGTTATCATGGCTCCCGGAGATTACATTCAGGTCAATGATATCAAGAACGAAGTGAAAGCCGAATATCCCGACGGCCTGTCTTTGAAGAACGAATTAAAATCCCGGAAGAATATCGGTCCGCTTAAAAAACTGGTGCAAAAATTTGAAAAAGAAGTAATCGATATCGCCCTGGATATACATGGAAACCTGGCGGATGCCGCGAGGGACCTGGAAATAGATGTTTCCACCCTGACCAGAAAGAGAAAAAAATAGGTCTTTTTATTGAATACATCTTGACGCTGCGGGGTAAATATGTGATTGTGACCGCGGTAATTTCATAACCTCGGTCGTTATACGGCGCTGCGAGCGCCAGGAAATATTGACAGTGGGCATATCGGAAAGGAAGCGCAGAGAGAAAGAAGGCCGCATCAGGCAGATTCAGAATAGTGCCGCCGCGGTATTTTACAGCAAGGGCTACGCCGGCGCCACCATGGAAGAGATCGCCGAAGCGGCGGAATTATCGAAAGCGACACTGTACCTTTATTACAAAAGCAAAGTAGATATTTTTTACAGCATAATCGAACCCGCATTAAGCAAATTGGGCAAACTCCTGATCAGGATAGCAAATGACAGGGATGAGCCGGCGGACGCAACAATAAAAAAGATAATAGACGCGACCTACAGGATGTACATGAAAGATCCGGAAGCGTATCACATGCTGTCCCGTTACAATGCCGCCCAGTATATGAAGATCCTGCCGAAAGACAAGCTCGAGCATTTAAAAAATATAATGAGGTCCAATTTACGCCAAATGGAAGAGGCGGTGCGAAAAGGGATCGAGCAGGGCATATTTAAAAAAACGGATCCGAAACTCACGTCGATCGTAATATGGAACTGTTACATGGGGGTGATCCAGTATCAGGAAAACAGGATGGAGCCGGGCAAGTCTGACTACAGAAAGCCGACGCTGGATGCGGCGATCGGACTATTATTGAAGGGTTTGAAAAGAAAATAAAAAATTTTGTCGGTTACCTGACCGTGGTCATAAAATAACCAGAGTAAATAAATTGCGCTTTGCTGCCGGGCAAAGCGCCTTTGGCCCGATGCCGGAAGCCTTCATTTCTTGCATCAAAATGGCCAAATTGGCCCTATCCCTCGGCCTTAATTAAAATGCTGTAAACAGGAGGTCCGTAAAATGCACAAGTTTTTCGATCCGGAATCTGTCGTGATGATCGGCGCACCCAGGAAGACGGGGCAAGGCGCCTACAACGGTGTAGAGATGATGCTCAGGTACGGGTACAGGGGGCGTATTTATCCGATAAACCCGAAAGCAGACCAAATCTGCGGTCTTAAGGTATACAGTTCCGTTGCCGAGGTGCCGGAAGCGGCCGACCTCGCGATAATCTCGGTCGGAAGGGACAATGTTGTCGAGGCGTTTACGCAATGCATTCAATCAGGAATCCGCCGGGTGATCATAATAAGCCAGGGGTTTTCGGACGCGGACGAGCACGGCCGCAAGCTGCAGTCGGAAATAGCCGGACTCGCCCGCAGCAGCGGCACGCGGGTTCTGGGTCCGAATACACTGGGTACCTTGAACAACTTCCGCAATTTCTCAACCGGTTTCGTGGATCTCAAAAAGCCGGAAAAGGCGCCGGCCGTATCCCTCATCGCACAGACGGGAGTTCTGCACGTGGGATCGCAGGAATTCTCTTACCATGCTTGGGGGAAAGCCCTGGATATAGGGAATGCATGCGACGTTGATTTCGTGGATTCCCTGGAATATTTCGGCGATGATCCGGAAACCCGGGTTATAGTGCTGCATATGGAAGGAGTCCTGCGTGGCCGGGACTTTCTGGAAAAAGCCGCGCAGATATCCCGCCGCAAGCCCATAGTCGTCTTCAAGACAGGAAGGAGTAAAGCCGGAGCCAGAGCGGCTCTGTCCCATACGGGTTCACTTGTCGGAGAAGACGAGATCAACGACGCCGCCTTCAGCCGTGCCGGCATAATACGCGTGAAGAATGCCTCCGAGCTGAGGGATGCCATTCGAGCACTGGTCCGATTTGAGGACATGGACGGGCCGAGACTGGGTATCATCACGCCTACCGGGGCGGGAGGCATAATGGCTACGGATGCATGCGAGGATTTCGGTCTCGTAATAGGGGAATTGCCGAAAGGGGTTTCCGAAAAACTGAAAAGCGGGGTACCGGACTGGATCAATGTCGGGAACCCTCTTGACATCTGGCCCATAGGCATGATCGGCGGCGGCTATGCCCCGGTTTACGAACTGGCTCTTACGGAAATGCTGAAGTCGCCTGAGATAGACGGCGTCGTGGGGATGGCGTTCACCTCGGATTCCCCTATGCACACAGATCTGGACCTGCTGCAGATTGTTAAAAGCGTTAGGGAGAAAACAGGGAGCCGCAAGCCGTTGGCAATGTGGCTATATGGATCAGTTGCGCCGGGTGTAGTGGATAAATTCGAGTTGATCGATTCAGTTGCTTGTTTCGGTTCGATCGAGCAGGCGATCCAGGGGCTCTCGTTTCTTTATCGATATAACCAGATCAGGAAGCGGAAAATATCCTCTCAGCGCGAGTTTCCATACAAAATAAAAACAGCCGAAAGACTGCTGGGAAAAGGAAGAAAACGCGGGATGTTGCTGGGACAGGATGCCCTTGCCCTCCTTTCTGCGTTCGGCATCCCCGTTGTTCGGGGAAAATCGGCCCGATCCTGGGAGGAAATCAAGGAAACCGCCTCCGCTCTCGCCTATCCTCTGGTATTGAAATTATCGGGTGAGGCGTTTCTCCACAAGAGCGAATGGGGAGGCGTTGTGACAGGTATTCGCAATCAGAAGGAACTCCATGCGGCTTATAAGAAGATAATAGACGCCGTCCGCCGGCGCGCCCCCGAAGTAAATATCGGCTTTCAGGTGCAGGAACAGACCGCGGGAAAGGAACTCCTTATGGGTCTGAAGAACGATCCTCAGTTCGGCCACATTCTTGCTTGCGGCATGGGCGGTATTTACACCGAGATCTTCAAAGACATCAGCCGTGAGCTGGTTCCTGTCGGAAGAGACGATGCTGAGAAGATGCTCTCGTCCCTCAAAATATCGCCTCTTTTAAGAGGAGTTCGCGGCGAATCCGGCGTAGACCGGGAAAGTCTCCTGGACACCCTTGAAAGACTTTCTTTCCTGGCTGCCAGAGTTCCCGATATCTCGGAACTGGATATCAATCCTCTGATGGCGGATGTTTCCGGCTGCAGGGCTGTGGATGCCCGCATCATCTGGTAGCGGCGGCGTGACAAAAAATTCCGGGCGACAGGACATCCGGGCTCGATGGCGATCACATCCCTTTCACTGTCCTCAATGCCTGACGGTAGGCGTCAAGCAGATCGCTGTAGTCCTTGATTCTGGCCTTCAGGGCCGGGATGTTCTGCAGTCCGTACATAAAGAGGTCCCACGCAACTTCCTCTCTGGTTTTTCCGCAGGGAAGGGGCTGATAGTAGTCCGCGGAATAGCCCGGGCCTTCGGAAATCTTTCCCTGCCGCGCGGGGGGATATTTCGCATCGGAGGCGTGTGCCGTCGCTGCGGCGACCAAGAGCAACGCAATAACGATCAATATCAATGGTCTGCCCATAATAGTCCTCCTTTCCAGGATGTTTGAAAAACGCTCATCACAGAGCTTCACTGCAGGCGAAGGACTCAAGGAAAAAACAGTTATGAACTCGGGGTCCTGAGTCCGGATTTTCCCGCTTTCGTCCAACTTGGCGGCAAAGGGATCAGCAGTGTGAAAATTGTGCCCTCCTTGTGAACATTGCGGATATTGAGACTCCCCCCGATGGAAAGAGCGCGTTCCTTTAATTCCATCATTTTGAGAGATATTTCATTCGTGATTTCACCCGCCCTGGGTTTCGTTCCGTTATCCCGTATCTGAAGGATCAGTTCCGTATCCGCTCTGTAAAGATTGATGACTATAGTGGATGCGTCTGTGTATTGGGCGATATTGGTCAGATATTGTTGAAAAATGCGGAATGCCGCTGTGGATATGTTCCTGTCCGGCCTGAAATCTCCCAGATTCGATCTCAATCGGCATGTTATGGCGGTCTTCCTCTGGAAGTCGTCCGTCTGCCATTCAATCGCCGCTTCCAGACCGAAATCATCCAGCACCGGAGGCCTCAATCCCGTCGAGATCATCCGTACCATTCTGACTGAGGTATCGATATCCTTTATAAGGGATTGTATTTTTCTCTGGTATGAATCCGGCTCCGGAATCGAGACGGCAAGTCTTGAGAGGTTCATTTTCATTGTTGCCAGGTGCTGCCCAAGCTCGTTATGCATGGCAAGGGCCGCTCTTGCCCTTTCATCTTCTCTGACGTCCTGCAATGTGGCGACAAGAGAGCGAAGCTGCTCGCAGGACTGTTTAATCTCTTCTTCCATTCGTTTGCGATGGGAAATATCCGCCGCCATCCCTCTCATTCCGATGAACCTGCCTTCATGGAAAACGGGGGAAATGTACACGATGACGGGGATCGCTCTTCCGTCTTCTTTGAGGGCCGTGTATTCCACACCAGCTATAACCTCGCCCGCCGCGAGCTTCTTGATGTCTTCCCGAAATCTCCCGCGTTCTTCCGGGGCCACAAACTTGAAAAAATCTACGTCTCTTCCGAGATCGCCGCAGTTGCAGCCGAAGGTATCGAGCGCGTGGATATTGGCGAAAGTGACTATCCCGTCCGCGTTGGCTTCGAAGACGTATTGCGGCAATAATTCCGCGAGTTCCCTGTATTTCTTTTCATTGTTAAGCAGCGCTTCCTCCACTTGTCTGGATACCGTGATGTCCCTACCCGAGATCAGAACGGAGGTCATGTCTCCTTTTTCATTGCGTATTGCATTGTGATGCCAGGCGATCAGACGTTTTTTGCCGTTGCGGGTCAAAACGCGGCTTTCCATATATTGATGTGAATATGTCCGCTCATCCACCATTCTCCGGAAAGATTCTTTCAATCTGCTTCTTTCCTCTGCGGCGAAAAAGATGTCGAACCATTTTTCTCCTGTGACCTCGCGTTCTTCACAGCCCAGGATATCACACCCTTTCCTGTTTATGATCGATATGGTTTCATCCGGGCGCAGGAGCACGAAAATACTGTCTATCATGTCGAGGAATACCCGCGCATTTTCCGATCCGTCACTGATTTTTTTATCCGCCCCGGCGTCTTTCATCGCGCTTTCGTCTTCCGCATAAAAAAACCCCTTTTCTCCTTCGAGAGCCGGGGTTTAGTCAATCGTCTTCATAATGCCCCTGACGATGAGTGGTTTTTTTCAATTACCTATATTTGAACCTCATAATCAAAACCTCCCTGTCAAAGGAATCTCTTTTCATTTTAAAAGTCAAGAAAATTCTACTTACCGGATAAAGCGGAGTATCCCTCTGCGCAGGAGTGCCTCTTCTTTTGCGAAAAGATATCGATACACGGGCAACTGGAGTCCCGGCTCCGCCCGAGCGCCGCGCATCAGTTTTGCTGTAAGGCGCTTTCCGGGTTTTCCCGATGCCCAACTCTGGTTTTCAGAAAACGAATAAGCCCTTCGACATCATCCGTTCCGACGCGGATTGTCTTTTTCCCCAGCACTATCCTGACACAATTGAATCCCCACACATTGTAAATAACGCCCCTGCCCGGCACCCAGTGTATTCCCCAGCCGTCCACCAAATCCGAATAGGCGACATCCACCTCCGTAATCTCCGAAAAGGGTATTCTGGTTCTGAAGACGGGGATGGGACCGAACCTTATTGCAAGGAATTTTCCTTCATCCCGGACGGTCAGACAGCCAAAGCACAGGGCTGACAGAACTATTGCAAGAGCGATTCCGCTGGCGGCAAAAAAATGGCCTTCTTCCAGCGATGTGAACAGAGAGACGGTCACAATGGCTATTCCAAGCCCTGGAATAATCCAGAATAACGGAGATTTCTGGGTGTGATCATACTTCATCTTCCGACCTCCTGCTGGAAAGGCCGGGATTATGGCCTGAATTTTTCACAATCCAGTATCGAAATTCCGTTAAACTAAGTCAAGTACATTATAATCGGCCTGCGGAACAGCCTCAGCTTTTTCGGCTGGTCTTGACCATGAATGTGGAAATAAGCTGTCTGACATCATTGCTTTTGCACCTAGGGCAGGTGACGTCCATTTTGCCGTATTCAGAAATGCTTCGAACCACTGAAAATTCATTCTTGCAGGACTCGCATTGGTAATCATAGGTAGGCATATGTTTTTCCTCCCATCCGATATTCAAATTTGTTGCTCTAACAGGCAACTTACTTGGCAAACGGGATAACGGGGAAAAAATATACTCTAATTTTAATGCGAAAAAAGGATATAGGCAAATAATTTCTCACAGCGGGTCATACCGCCCCCGTTCGGGGTGGGGAATGCCTGACGGTTTTCAGAAAACTTTGAACTCATGACTGCTTTCCAATCCGCTCCGCCGGAGCGGCGATTGACATGGCGGTTGTAAGTTGCTATGGAAATACTGAAATCCGAGGAGGAAATGCGCGGTTATGTGGAAGGTCATTCTTTTGACGTTATTGTTTATGGTTGTTTCCGCTCTTAACCCGTGCGTGATGAGTGGCGAAGGCAATGAGACGTTAAAGGCGCGAGCATACCCGGACGGAAAGGGCGCTGTCTCATATCAGTTTGAGCCCGATGATGTATTGGCGTCGGAAGACGGCGAAGAATGGCAGGCCGCAAAAATACTGACCACCGCAGCAGAAGGAAGATACACGGGGATCCGGGTTCTCTTTTCGGACGGCAACGAGGCGTGGGTTCGGCCGGATGACATCATCCGGAATTTCAGGCTTATCGACAGGAGCGAACTCAAAGTGGGCCAGCGGGTTTTATATTCAATAAACGAACCGGAGGACTGGGATAATGCCTCGATCCGGTTCGCGTACTTCAATAAAGGTAAAATCACGAGCCTGGAAAAACTCCACAGGAACGTGATTGTTGTGAATTCCTCCGAAGTGAAGTGGGATCGGCAGGTGCTGGTATGGTGAGTTTCGGGCCCCGTTCCCGATCAGTTGCCCAGACGGACTTGGCCTTCCTTCTTGAAGGGGATACTTTTCGTCCCCAGGAGTGATTTGATCTTCGCCTTTCCTTCAAGCCGGTAATTCAAATCCCGTCCTCCCAGAAGGAACTTCAGATAACTCCCCGGATTCTTGTAGCTCGCCGCGATCGGCACGTGAACCGCGGATATACAAGATTTCGGCACGAGGAGCTCGTTCTGCAGAATACCCGTCCCGATTTCATCATCGTTGAGGAAAAGCTTGAATTCAAGGGCTTTCAACTCGAGATCGAAGGAGTTGGGATTTTCGATATCCATCCCAAGGAGCAGATTCAATTCGGTAAGAGAAATCTGTTGAACCGTGATATCCTTCAGAATGATCGTCGGACTTTCAATGATCCAGCCTTTACACGAGATGATCAGGAGCAAGAGTCCGAAGCATGCGGCTCCCACAATCGCCCTCAGATTGAAAAGCGCGCACAACCGCATTCCCTTTCCGCCGTTTGTGTGCCGGTAGGCCCGCACTGCGGAATAGAGGAACGGATTTCCTGCGGTCCTTTTCACGGTTCAAAGACCTCCATGACAGCTTCCGCCATGAGCCGGTATCCTTCCACCGTAGGATGTACCAGATCATACTGGACCAGCTCCCTAAAGTCGATTCCTTCCTCGATTTTCTTTTTCCAGTACTCGTGGACCATGGCGATGGGCAGACTGTTTTTTCCGGCGAGCCTCTCAAGCCGCCGGTAGAACTCCAGGGCATGGCTGTTTTCTTCCGTGTCCGCCATGTATGTTGATGTGACGAGAACAATTTCGGCATCCGTCGAATTCCTGATCCTGTCTATCATCTTCTGGATGTTCCTTTCAAAGGACGCCGGAGAAAAACCTGCGTAAGCATCATTTAAAGCAAACTGAATGAGGACACAGTCGGGCCGGCAATCGATGACGTCTTCCTGCACGCGGTACGCTCCTCCTTCAGCCGTATCACCCGGGATACCTTGGTTGACGATCCGGAAACGGGCATCAGGATACTTCACTGCGAGCATCTCCTCCAGGAAGTCGAGATAGCCTTTGCGCACCATCCAGCCCTGAGTCAGTGAATCGCCTATAGCCACAATGGTTGCGGGATTTCCCGATCGGAGTTTTTCTATCGTGCGAACCGGTTTCATGCGCTATTTTCTGCGTGCTTAAATGATGTGTATTCTTATTAGGTGAAATCTTCACAGCGGTCAAGACCTATTAATAATATCCGAGCGCGAAAAGTGAAGAAAACAAGTTGAAATATCCTGTTAATTCATATACAAAATATTCGCCGCTTAATTCAGAGGAAAATATATCGGATTTTAAAAACAGGAGGAAGGGAATGGCTAAAACAAAAAAAGGAGATGTATTCAGTTGTGAGATGTGCGGTCTGATTGTTTCTGTCGATCAAGGATGCAACTGTGCTGAGGAGAGGATTATCTGCTGCGATGTTCCTATGAAGAAAGGGAAAACTGCAGCCGCCAGGCTGAAGAAGGCTGGCAATGCTGCAAAGGGGTTTTCTGTGGAGAGTACAAAGAAAGCGGCCGCCAAAAAAGTTGCGGGGAGAAGAGCCGTAACGAAAAAGGCTGTTGCGAAGAAAGCGGCGCCGGCAAAGAAAGCCGTGAAAGGGAAAACCGCAAATAAAAGAGCCGCCGCAAAGAAGAAAAAATAACGGCAAGTCGTAAAAAACCCCGCTCCTCCCGAGGCGCGGGGTTTTTTCTGAAAGACAGCCCGAGGTATGCGATACCCGATTCCGCGACTGTCCTCTCTTCATTTCAAGCCGGGGCTCCGCACAGGATGCTCAAGCGATAAGATGCAGGAGCATCCCCTGTGTTTCTTCGTCTGTTTTGATCACGGCCAGATTTGCGTAATAAATATCCTGGACAACCGTGAGATTCACGATTTCTTCTTCCAGTGCGACATTGGCGGATTCCCTCATTGCACTCTGCCCTGCTTCCGGGGGGAGCAGGGTCCCTGGCGTATCTGTCCGGCTGACGGTTGCCTTTACGCCGTACGGGTAAGCCTCTTCAAATTCGACGCGGCTTTTCTTGAATCCGTCGGAATTCACATTGGCGATGTTATCGGCGGTCACATCCACTTTGATGCTCAAAGCGCGAAGACCGGTGAAGGCGATATTTGCAGCGGCGGACATAAAGGCCTCTTCAAGCCGTAAGTCACGGGGAGTAAAGAGAGTGAGGTGTCATGCTTGAAAAACACCTTGCTTCCTTCGTGTTTTGCTCTCTATCATCGGCTGGATTTGGAAATACTTGAGGGCTTGGCGGCAGCAGAGGCATGTGCGGCCGGAGGATGAAAGGATAAGGTCAGGTCATCCGTTCGATTTCGCGGAGCCGCTCTTCCATTCTTTTCGGAGAAACAGGGAAGGCTGTTTTCAATTTCTGGGCAAACACGGACACGCGGTATTCTTCTATCATCCAGCGGAAATCGTCGATCGCCTTTCTTTTTTCGAGAGAGGCGTCGTCCGCCAGTGTCTCCTCAAGTCGCCGCAGGCGGTTCTCGAATGGAATGACCTTCAACGACTTTTCCCGGTCCCTTTCAATGTGGTCGAGCCCGCTGCGGATCCGCACGTTGAGGGCGTTCAGAAGCCTGGGGAGGTGGATAAGCCGGCTGCTTTCATACCGGTTCGCGAAATCCGCGGGTACCAGTTTCTCGAGTGCCTCGCGCATTTTCGACAGGAACTTGAGGGCGGTTTTATTCGTTCGGTGCCCCGCCTCCATGCGGTGAAGAAACTCCCTCGTCTGTGCAAAGGCTTTCAGAACCGGCTTGACCTCCTCGAGTACCTCCCTTCCCTTCGGAAAAACAGCAGACGATGCGCTTTCAGCATAGCTGAAAAATTCACGTTCCGACCTTATCGGAAGATCGAAAAGACCGCGGATCGTGCGATTGAGCAGAGATTCCTTGAGTTGCTTTTCGCCTCCGAAATAGACAGCCCATTTTTTCATCTCGACGTCGAGCAGAAGCTGCCTCTTGAGAATTTTCAGTTCCTTCCGGAAGTGGAGTGAGTAAAGCTGCATGACGCCCCTTCTGTGCAGCGCCTCGGCTTCCCGCTGATTTCCGAGCAGCCGGATATCCGCGCATCCGTCAGCCGGCACGAGCGCGGGATAGGCGAAGCCTTCAGGCCGGCCGTCGCGCTCCAGTACGATGCGCTCGGGGAGATCCCCGAAATCCCATTTTGTCAGGCCTGATCTTTCCCAGGCCTCTTTTGCGCTGCTGAAAGCATGCGACTCTATCTGCCCGGAAATTTTTTCCCGCAGGACGCGGATGTCGCGTCCAGAACACAACTCTTGTCCCCCGCTATCCACGACGGAGAACCTCATCTTCAGGTAATCGGGAAGCTTTTCGGGTGACCATGCTTGCGCAGGGATGTCGACGCCGAATTTTTGATGTATGAACTTGCCGAGAGCGGACAGAAGCGATGCTCCGCCTCTGGGCATTGCGGTGAGCACGGTCTCGACAGTGTCTGCAAGTGGAACCAGTCTCTTGCGGTACATCTTGGGGAGTCCTTTGATAAGAAGGGTGATTTTTTCCCTGAGGAGTCCCGGAACCATCCAATCCACGGATTCATCCGCCACTGCTGCAGTCAGACTGTACGGGATTTCCAGGGTAACGCCGTCCTGAGGTTTGCCCGGCTCAAAAATATACTTCAAGGGCAGTCTGATCTTCCCCGATACGAATTGGTCCGGGAAATGAGACATCAGTTCCTTATCAGGGTTTCGCCTCAATAGATCCCTTTCAGTCATCCGCAGGAACTGATCGCTTCCCCGGTCGCGGATGAGTTTCCGCAGGGTCCTGAGGTCACAGGCACCTTCTATGCGTCTGGCATAAAAATCCCTGATTTCGCTTTCTCCCACCAGCAGATCGCGTCTTCGCATCTTTTCTTCCATGGCTTTAATTTTTTCGATCTGCTCAAGATTGTGGGTGAGAAACGGAAGAGGCCTTTCGACATCCCCTTCGACAAGAGCGCTCTGAATGAAAATTTCCGAAGATTTGCCCGGATCAATCCGCGCGTAAGAAACCGGTCTTGCAGGGGCGATTGCGAGGCCGTGAAGGCTGGGTTGTTCAAGCGCGACTACTTCGCCGCGTCTGTTATCCCATCTGGGGCTGGAATAAGAGTATCTGCAGAGATGGCCCGCGAGAGGCTCGATCCAGCCGGGATCGATAATCGCGGCAGTTCTGGCGAAAGGTCTCGAAGTCTCCACCATTTCCGCGGCAACGATCCAGTCGCCTCCCCTGTTGAAGATGGCCGATCCCGGAAACAGCATGACCTGTCTGCCTTTCGCGGCCGTGTAAAAATTCTTTTCCTTCTTCAAAGCAATGTTGGACAGATAACCGCTGAGGATGGATTTGTGAATCGAGGCGTAAGAAGCCGGCGGATTCTCTCCCGTGTCGGACATGATACCCGCTTCCTTCAGGATACCGGTAATCTGTTCGTGGACATCCACCCATTCCCTCATTCTCCGGTAAGAAAGATAATGGTCCCGACAGAATTTTCTCATCCCGCCCCGGGTGCCCGAATTTCCCGCTGCGGCATGGAAACCGGTCCAGATATTGAGCAAGGTTAGGAAGTCCGATGACATATCACGCAAGGATTCGTGTGCGATCCTCGCATCCGTTGTTTTACCGGAGGGCCGTTCCCGCGGATCCTGTATGCTCAGCGCCGCGGCGATGACCACCACTTCTTTCAGGCAGTTTTCCCGGGCGGCCTCAAGAAGCATCCTGGAAATCCGGGGGTCGAGGGGAAGCCGCGCCATCATGCGTCCCATTCCGGAAAGGACGTGGCGTCCGCCCTTTCCGGGGCGGATGGCTCCCAACTCTTTCAGGATTTCAAAGCCGTCACGGACGCTCTTCGCTTCCGGCGGATCGACGAAGGGAAAAGCAGGGATGTCGTCGATTTTCAGGGACAGCATCCTCAGGATGACTTCAGCCAGATTGGAGCGCAGGATCTCCGGCGGCGTGAAGAGCGGACGGCCCTCGTAATCCGCCTCGGTATAAAGGCGGATGCAGACGCCGTTTCGGACCCGCCCGCAGCGGCCTTTCCGCTGGTCGGCGCTGCTGCGCGATATCTCCGTGACGGGGAGATTCAACGTCCTTGTCCTCGGATTGTACCGCGAGATGCGGGCAAGACCCGTGTCTACTACATAGCGGATTCCCGGGATAGTGATCGATGTCTCCGCAACGTTCGTCGCCACGATGATCTTGCGCTTGCTGCAGGGAGAAAAAACCTTGTGCTGGGCGGCTCGTGTCAACCGGGCGAACAGGGGCAGGATGATGTTGCCGGAGTGGGTCCTTCCTTCCAGAATCTCGCAGGTCTCCCGGATATCCTGTTCCGTGGGCATGAAAATGAGAATATCGCCGTCGGGCGACTCGCGCTCTATTTTCTCGACCGCATGGACCGCCTCATCTATATATGTGAGTTCGCCCGGGTCATCCGCATCAGTGTCGACGGAAAGATAGCGGACTTCAACGGGGTACATGCGGCCTGACACTTCGACCACTGGGGCGCCGTTGAATGCCTGCGAGAATTTTTCCGTATCGATCGTCGCGGATGTAATGATAACCTTGAGGTCCCGCCTGCTGCGGAGGAGGCTCCTCAGAATACCGAGAAGAAAATCGATATTCAGGTTCCGTTCGTGCGCCTCGTCTATGATGATGGTGTCGTAACTGCTCAGGCAGGGATCCGCCTGGACTTCAGACAGAAGAATACCGTCCGTCATTACCTTTATGTAAGAGTTCCGCCCGCCCGTTTCTTCGAACCTGATCCGGTAGCTCACCGACTTTCCTGTCTCCTCGCCGAGTTCCTCCGCAATCCTGTTGGCGACGGCAACCGCCGCGATCCGCCTCGGCTGTGTGTGGCCGATAAGCCCTCCTGTCCCCCGGCCGGCGGCAAGACACATTTTAGGGATCTGGGTCGATTTGCCGGATCCGGTTTCGCCTGAGATGATCAGTACCTGATTGCGGCGTATCGCTTCGGTAATTTCCTCTTTCTTTGATGTGATAGGCAGGGCCTCCGGAAAGCTGAGCCTGGGGACCGCGGACTTTCGGACAATCCTCCTCCGGATTGAGGCATTCAGGATTCTTTCCAGCTTGGCCAGCCTCTTCGCGTCTCTCTCACCATTCGGAGCGATCCCCGATGCCTTCTCTATCTCTATGTTGCGCAGTTCCCTGGAGATCATGTACTGATCAGAGATCATGGCGGCATTCAGGCGTTTGCGGATTCCGGTTATCAGGGCATGAATATCCAGCATAAGAGTTTCGGTTCCCGCCTTCAGGCGAAGCGAGTTTTTGATTGCCGCGAAGCGACTCATTACCCCGGAGTTGTTATCCAGGAAAAACGCCGGATTCCGGCTCCCGCATCGTGGTACGGGGCATGATTTAAATCAATCAAATTTAGAAACCTACGTCTTCAGTTACACAAAGTGGTATTCACTTTTTGCTTCAGCAGTCAATACAAGACCACATCATGGAATATTTAAACCACTTTTAACGGAATTCATGATCTGGATTATTTCTTCAGAACGGTCTTCAGGATGGTCTTGAGATCTTCGATCCTTTTTTGATCCACGGCCTCTTTCAGAAGCAACTGCATCTCTTCATCCAGAATGTCTATTACGGCGGCGTCTATCAACAATCTTCTGGCCATGATGCGCTTTTCATGGGACAGCTCCCGGATATCGGTTCCGTTGAACAATTGCCCTACCGTCATCGCCCCGGCCTCGATCAGCTTGATGAGGTAATAGGGGGTCAACTTGCGCTTCCCGTACATGATTTCCGTAAGCCTGTTTTTGGAAAAACCGATGCTGCGGGCAAGCTCGCTCAAGCGTCTTTCTTTTCTGTATCTTACGAGAACAGCCTGTACTGCCGGCAGTAACTCAGCGAAATCGTTCGGTTCCGACAATTGTTTGTACCCTTTCCCAAAAGGAATGTGGCAGATCATAGCCACAACAAACCATGACGTGTCAAGGTCTTTTTTACGATTCGCGCATGTATCCGCCGGGCATAGAAAATGTCATTTAATGGTAAATATATTTCTTTACATGGACCATAACATGGTATATGATTCGCCGCCGATTGCCGGTTATAAAAGGACCGGCGTTTTGGAACCGCTCTCAAGCGGATGTTGTAAGGAGGGTAGACATGTCAAATGAACTTAAAAGAGGATTGACAGTACCTGAAATCGGTACGGAGTTCTGTGGCGCAGATGCGACGTGCATCGTTGCACCCGCCGACAGAAAGAGATTCCCGACCAGGACAAAACGGGACCAAATCGCTTCCATTTTCGACCCTGAGGACTGGGTGGATGAATACAGCGACGGGCGCCAGTTCCTTGATCCGGAGCCGGAAGACTGGGGGTGGCGAAATGGCAAGTAAAGAACAGTTTGAAAAAGAAATTCAGATTGTAGCCGCCCGCAAGGGATTCAAACTGGTTGATCCTCATACGATCCTCCCGGCCGGAAAGCCCGAAAAGAAAGAAGAAGCCAGAGCGGAGGCATCTTCATGTCCGCTCAGGTTTGAGGGAAAGGCGCTTCGCGGGAAAAAAATTATTATCTATGTGCCGCAGAAATATTGCGACAACGGCTCCATAAGCCTCCATGCCGGCGAGCGGCTGGCAAGAGAGGGTTTCTGTGGGTTTGCCGAGCGAAGTAAGGAAATCTATGATTGCGAGTTGTTATTCCGGCCGAACACGAAGAACCAGTGGCGTATAGAGGTCACGGATTGAGATTCACCGGGCATCCGGAAACCGCTCATGCATCCATTGCAACGAAAGCACTAATTGTACGCCTGTATTGCCCGTACTTTTTTCCAAAAACCCAGGCGGATCGCGATCAATAAAATATTCCTTGACAGCATGGCTTAATTCACTAAGCTGTTGACACTACCCCAGCCATTTTACCTTTTATCGCAGCAATGTAAAACAGATGGTGCAGAATGGATAGTATCAAGGAAGGTCCGGCAACGGGACAGCTCAGGAGAAGCGGCAGCCCCATTGTCGAAGATATGCCATGGGGCACGCATTTTTGCCAGTTCTACCACGGACATGATGACCTGCTGGATGTATTGACATCTTATTTTAAAGCCGGGCTGGAAAACAATGAATTCTGTCTCTGGATCACTTCAAAACCGCTGAGCGCTGCAAAGATCCGCAACGCCATGCGCGCCTCATTGCCCGATTTTGACCGTTACGTCAAAACGGGACAGATTGAAATCATCCCCCATACAGATTGGTATCTGAAGGGCGGTTCATTCGATATGCATCAAGTGATTAACGGGTGGATTGAAAAACATGAGCATGCCCTTTCCTCCGGTTTCGACGGCCTCAGATTGGCCGGTAACACCTTCTGGCTGCAAAAAAGTGACTGGAAGGATTTCATGTCTTACGAAGAAGAGATCAACCGGGTGATCGGCGGGTACCGTATGCTGGCCCTCTGCACCTATTGCCTGAAAAAATGTTCGGCGCTCGACATTATCGATGTGGTGCGGCATCATCAGTTCGCCCTGATCAAAAAGGAAGGGGAATGGGAGCTCATCGAAAGGTCCTCACTGAAGCTGGCGAAGAAGGAACTGGCTGAAATGAAAGACCGCGAGATGCACCTGCGCAGGCGGCTTGAAATCATCCTTGACACCCTCCCCTCGGGAGTCGTCATTGTAGATAAGAAAAGCGGCAGAGTGATTTATCAGAACCGGCGCGCCCTGGAGTTGTACGGGAGAAATCTTGCAACGGGCCATACCGTCGCGCAGAGGATCGGGAAAATACATTTCTACAAGAATGACGGGTCGAGATATTCGGCGGACGAAATGCCCGCAAGCCGGGCCCTGAATGGGGAGGAACTACGCGATGTGGAGATAGGGATCGAGCGCTGGGATGGTCTGCGGGTCATTGTTTCCGCGAACGCCTCTCCCATCAGGGACGAGGCGGGGGAAATCGTCGGGTCTGTTACTGCTTTCGAGGACATCACGAAGCGCAAGAAGATTGAGGAGAGCCTGGAGAGAGCCTGCGAGGAATCGGAAGCAATGGTCAAAAAGCGGACGGCCGAACTGGCGAAGGTGAACAAGGCACTGAAGGCCGAGATCCGGGAGCGGGCAAAAGCGGCGGAAGAATTGCGCACCGCGTCGCGTTACGCCCGCAGTCTGATCGAGGCGAGCATCGATCCCCTGGTCACCATCAACGCGGGCGGAAAAATCATGGATGTGAACCGGGCGACCGAGCTTGTCACCGGGCTTTCGCGCGATGAACTGATCGGAAGTGATTTTTCGGACTATTTTACGGATCCGGAAAAGGCCCGGGAGGGGTACCGGCGGGTTTTCCTGGAAGGATCCGTTATGGATTATCCGCTTGCCATCCGGCACTCCTCGGGACGCGTGACGGACGTTCTCTATAATGCGACGGTTTACAGGAACGAGGCTGGAGAGGTGCAGGGGATTTTCGCCGCCGCTCGCGATGTGACGGAGCTGAAGCGTACCCGTGATGCCCTCCAAAAGGCCCACGATCAACTGGAATTGCGGGTCGAGGAGAGGACGCAAGAGCTGCTGCTGGTCAATCAGAATCTCCAGTCCGAAATCAGGGAGCGCCGGAAAACAGAGCAGTTGCTTGCCGAGCACACCCGGCAGCTCGAAATGATCAACAAGGAACTCGAGAGCTTCAGCTATTCCGTATCTCACGATCTGCGGGCTCCCCTGCGCGCGATCGACGGCTATTCCAGGATGCTCCTCAGGAGCCACGGGGATAGATTCGACGACGAGGCCAGGCGCAAATTCAACATAATCCGGGAAAGCACACAGAGGATGGGCCAGCTCATTGATGATCTACTGGCCTTTTCCAGGCTGGGGCGAAGAGAGATGAACATGAAAAACATCGACATGGAGGCGCTGGCAAAGAGTGTCTGGCAGGAATTGCAGGCCCTTTCCCCGGACAGGACTTTCAAAGTGTCGATCCGCAGCATGCCCCAGGGGTTCGGCGATCCCGCGCTTATAAGGCAGGTCTTCGCCAATCTTCTGTCCAATGCCGTCAAATTCACACGGCACAAGAAGCAGGCAGAGATCGATATCGGTGGTTATCCGGAAGGCGATAGTGAAAACGTCTACTTTGTCAAGGATAACGGCGTCGGTTTCGAAATGCAATACTATGACAAGCTCTTCGGCGTGTTCCAGCGTTTGCACAGTCTGGAGGAATTCGAGGGAACGGGTGTCGGCCTGGCGATCGTCAACCGCATCATCTCCCGCCACGGGGGACGGGTCTGGGCCAAAGCGGAAGTGGGACGCGGGGCGGAATTTTATTTCACTTTGAGAAAGGAGCCCTGTCATGAATTTTGATTCCATCGATATCCTGCTGATCGAAGATAATCCAAGCGATGCGGAATTGACGCTGAACGCCTTGAGTGAGAACCACATCACGAACCGGGTCCGCGTCCTGAAAGACGGGGCGGAAGCATTGCAGTATATATTCGATGCGGCGGCGGATCCGTCCCGCAGCTGTCCCAAGGTGATCCTCCTCGATCTGAAGCTCCCCAAGGTCAGCGGGCTGGAAATCCTGAAACGGATCAAGGCCGATGAAAGGACCCGATACATCCCCGTTGTCGTATTGACGTCCTCCAATGAGGAGCGGGACAGGATGGATTGCTACAGGCTTGGAGTCAACAGCTATATTGTCAAGCCTGTTGAATTCGACGCCTTCGCACGTTCCGTAGTCGAGATAGGATATTACTGGACGATTTTGAATAAACCTTTCTGCAGTCCTTAGTCCTGCGCCTTTAGCCCCTGACTATTAGTGCCGGAGTTTCAAGTTTGTAGTTAAAAAGGAAGCGGATTCAAAGAGGCGGGTGATGGTAGGCGGACAATTACGGATCCTCGTTCTCGAAGATGTCCCGACAGATGCGGAATTAATGGAAAACGAGCTGAGAGAAGCGGGGATGGATGTCGTTTCTATGCGCGTCGACACGAGGACGTCTTTTGTCAGAGAACTGAAAAGGTTCGCGCCCGACATCATACTTTCCGATTTCTCGCTTCCTTCGTTCGACGGAGTCGCCGCCCTCAGGATCGCCCTGAAAAAATGTCCCGATGTGCCTTTCATTTTCGTTTCAGGGGCGCTGGGCGAAGAATTGGCGATTGAGCTGCTCAAAAAAGGCGCGACCGATTATGTGCTCAAACACCGGCTCTCCCGACTGGCCCCTGCGGTATCCCGCGCCCTTCTCGAAGTCAGGGAAAGAAATGAACGGCAACATATAGAAGACGCGTTACGTGAATCGGAACTGAGGTATCGTACGATCTTTGACAATACCGGCACAGCGACCATCATCGTCGAAGAAGACGCGACCATAATGATCGCCAACAGGGAATTCGAGAAATTGTCCGGGTTTGCCAGAGAGGACCTGGAGGGAAAGAAAAACTGGATGCAGTTTATCGTCGGAAACAATGGAAAATGTCCCGACAGACTGCACAAAGCCTGGCCGGCGGACCCGCAGGGAGGACAGGAATTGCAGTTTGTCAACAGAAGGGGCGAAATACGCCACGTTCTGACAGTCGCAGCCGCAATCCCTGAAACCGGCAGGGCGGTTGTATCGCTTCTTGATGTGACGGAGCGTAAAAAAGCGGAGTATGCGCTGAAGAAAAGAGAACAGGAACTGGAGCTGAAGTCCCGCAGTCTCGAGGAAGCTAATACGGCGCTCAAGGTTTTGCTCAAGCACCGCGAAGACGACAAGGCCGCTCTGGAAGAAACGGTGCTCTCCAATGTCAGAAAGCTTGTCCAGCCTTATCTGGAAAAATTAAAGCTTCTAAAGCTGAACGAAAACCAGGCCGCCTATGTCCAGATCATCGAGTCTCATTTGAATGATATCATCTCTCCCTTCCTGCGGAACCTGACCTCGCGGTATATGAATCTCACGCCGAGAGAGATTGAGGTGGCAAGCCTGGTAAGAGAAGGAAAAACGACAAAAGAAATCGTGAAGTTACTTAATATTTCCGCAACTGCGGTGGATTTTCACCGGAAAAACATCCGGGCGAAATTCGGCATTAAAAACACGAAGTCAAATCTCAGGTCTTATCTGTTGTCCCTATCGCAATAGTAGTTTATACCTACCATTATACTACCATCCAATACATATTGTGTTCAGGTTTGCATTCGCCTATTTTCATAGCCGTTTCCCGGGGAGACGCGATCCGGGTCTTGTCCGGTATATCAAAATGAGAAATGGAGGAACAATCATGTTTGCACCAAAGGCAATACTCGTTCCCACGGATTTTTCCAGGTTTTCGGATCAGGCGCTTGCAAAGGCCGTGGACATAGCAAAACAGTTCCATTCCCGGATTTATCTCTTTCATGTGCTCGACCAGGGACTGCAGCAATGCATAGCTGATTATTGCCTGAGTGGGGAAACGATGCGGCAGATCGAAGAGGAGGGGATGAGGGCATCGAAAGAGAGGCTCGAGAGCGAGGCGAAAAGGATATTGGGCGACAATGGAGTGGAGATCACATTCGATATCGGAAAAGGAATCCCCTACGATGAGATTCTCAAGGAGCAGAAGGCCAAAGGGATTGATCTCATCGTTATCGCATCTCATGGCAGGACGGGGATTCTCAAGAATTTGATCGGCGGTGTCGCGGAAAAAGTGGCGAGAGGAGCGGAGTGTCCTGTTCTGCTGGTGAGGGGGCAGTAGCGTTTCCGTGCGGGAAACCGGCGCATTGTCCGTGAGGCTTATGGCAGCGGGCGGCATTCATCAATACACCTGAAGTGGTTTGAAGGAGGGCCGGGATGGAAAGTGCTCTGAATATTCATGTAGGGACGTCCGGATGCCAATATGATCACTGGAGAGGGGCTTTTTACCCGGAAGCCCTTCCCAGGAGCGAATTTCTCGACTACTACGCGGATCATTTTCCCACGCTTGAGCTCAATCAAACCTTCTATCAATTGCCGCAGGGCAAGCAACTGGCCAGGATGCGCGAAGCAGTGCCCGACTCTTTCGTTTTTTCTGTCAAGGCGAACCGCTACATTACGTACATCAAAAAGCTCAAGGACGCACGGCTGGTCATGCCCCCTTTCCTGAGGAGAATGGAGGTACTGGGGGATAAGCTCGGCCCGATTCTCTTTCAACTGCCTCCACAGTGGAGATTCAATCTCATGCGTCTGGAGTCATTCCTGAAAGGATTGCCCTCGGGGTATCGGTACGTTTTTGAATTCCGTGATCCGAGCTGGTTCCATGAATCCACTTATGCAATGCTCACGTCGCACAATGCGGCCCTGTGCATTTACCAGGTAGGGAGCAGGACGTCTCCCCAGGTCGTAACGGCTGATTTCATCTACATCAGGCTGCACGGGCGGACCGGGGAGGATTTTGACGGCAACCTTCTTACGGAATGGGCGGGGACGTTATCGCGGCTTGCGGGGGAGGGGAAAGAGATCTTCTGCTATTTCGACAACGGAGACAGCGGCTGCGCGGCCCGGGATGCCGGAAGGCTGAAACGGCTGATCGAGAAGACACTGGAAAGAAAGTCAAGGGAGGCGGGAATCCCCTCAGGGAAGGGGACAATAAAAAAGTGAAAAAAAGAGGAAAGGAGATGTGAGGATGTCGACGGGTACAGTAAAGTGGTTTGATGAGAAAAAGGGATATGGTTTTATCGAGAGAGATGAAGGAGGAGATTTGTTTGTCCATTTCACCGCTATTCAGGCGAATGGTTTCCGGACACTGACCCAGGGACAGAGAGTATATTTTGAGCCTCAGCAGGGGACAAAAGGATGGGCGGCCTCCAATGTAAAAGTTATTTAGAATGTTGAAGAACTCTCATCTGCCCAGCTTTGCTGTCAGGCGGATGGCTTAGGGCGAAAAGGCCAAGGACGCTCACCCTTCACGCTTTACTCTTCAGGAGGGTAAAGCCCGGGCACAGGAGGTGATCCGATGGAAAGATTACTGCGGCATTCCGGCACCGGCCCGGAGGGCATCTATGCCGGTCAGGGACCATTGAACGGGACCGGTTTCAATGGCGACGCATTGCGGTACCGCTGGAAGAAGGTCAATTTCTCGCGGTTTCTCTATGATTCACAGGAAGACATCTACATTCCCGAGGAAGTTTTCCTGGAGCTTGCAGGAAAATCGTGACCGCCGGGAGCCTGTTACAAAAACGACGAAATCCTGTCCAGACCCCCACTGCGCCCCCTGCGTCCGGCAACCCTCAATGGATGCCGGCAGGGGGCGTTTTTTCATAAACGACTGTTCCGGCGTCCTGGATGCGCTCCGCAGGGCAGGATTCCGGGAACCGGTAGATATAAATCGGGTCTCCATACAAGGATGACTCGGGGCGGAGCACCTCCAGATGTTCCCATCCCGGCAACGGGAAGTTGCACGAAACCACCCTTGTCCCGGGGCGGAGTTCCCGGTTCAGCTTCAAGGCCAGCCTTTTCATGACATCCGGGAATAGATAGCAGAAGACCACATCCGCGGCATGGAGATCCGCTGACCAGAAATTTTTCATGCGGATCTCGATCTGGTCCATCCACATCGTCCTCAGTTTGGCGAGCAGGCAGGCGAGAGGATTGATTTCAAAACCAAGCGCCCGGACGCCGTACCGTTTTCTCGCTTCGCGCAGTACGCGTCCGTCTCCGCAACCGACATCCACCAGCAGCTCCCCTTTTTTCATGGGAACCCGGTTGAGAAAAGTCCTGATCCTGATTTTTGCGGAAGGGTGGAACATCGCCCCCTGAGTAATCGGAGAAACCAGGACGATGGACATCGTAAATACGAACTTGGCGGCGGCCAGGACAGCTATGGATATGAGGATGAATAAGATCCAGGAGGGCACAGTTATTCGCTTATCCTCCCGCAAGTTGTTGAAAAATGTCCAAAACAGCACCCTTTTGGAATTTGTGAGCTAACCTAAAATTTTCCTCAACGCGGCCAGAAATCTTGCGACATTTTCTTCCCGCGCGGTATGGCCCATAAGCCCGATCCGCCATATCTTCCCGGCCAGGGGTCCCAGGCCGCCTCCGATTTCAATCCGGAATTCATTCAGCAGGCACCGCCTCGCTGATAATTCGTCCATGTCTTGAGGGCAGTAGACCGTGGTGAGCATCGGCAGTCTGTGCCCCGGTTCCACCAGCATAGTGAGTCCCAGTTCCTGCATCCCTTCGACCAGTTTTTCATGGTTTTCCCGATGGCGCCGGAAGACATTGTCCGTTCCTTCTTCCAGTATCAAGAGCAGGGCCTGATAGAGACCGTAAAGCATATTGACGGGGGCGGTGTGATGGTAGACCCGTTTCTGCCCCCAGTAATTGGCGATCAGGGAAAGATCCAGGTACCAGTTGGGCACCCTGGTCCTGCGGGCGTTAAGCTTCGCCATCGCCTTTTCGGAAAAAGACAGGGGCGCCAGGCCGGGGGGACAGGAGAGGCATTTCTGGGTCCCGCTGTAGAGGGCGTCGATATTCCAATCGTCCATGCAGACCTCAATGCCTCCCAGGCTCGTGACCGTGTCCACCAGATACAGCGTCTCGGAGCCGCGGATCAGCTCTCCGACTTCCGCGACCGGATTCTCGACGCCCGTCGACGTCTCTGCATGGACAATGGCCACGATCTTATAGGATTTCCGTCTGATTTTCTTTTCCACCGTCTCCGGCACAACGGGAGTCCCCCACGGGAATTCAATTGTATCCACATCCGCGCCGAGCCTGCCGGCCACTTCCTGCATCCGCATGCCGAAGACACCGTTTATGAGCACCAGTACTTTATCACCGGGCTCCACCAGGTTTACAAAGCATGCCTCCATCCCCGCGGAGCCGGTTCCGGATACGGGGATAGTCAGGGTATTGCGGGTATTCATGATCCGCCGGAGCATTTCCTTGATGCCGTCCATGATTCCCAGGAAATAAGGATCCAGATGGCCCAGCGTCCTGCAACTGAGCGCCTTGTAAACTTCAGGCGGCACACAGGAAGGCCCCGGGCCCATAAGCAGAGTTTCTTCAATTCCATCCAGCAGGTTTTTATTTTTCATGTCAGTCTCCCCGGGTTGAATTTGCGCGAAGCCGCAGATATAAAATCTGCCATACACTCGTGAAACTTGCAATCACGATCAGGGTCACTGTTTCGTCGCTGTTTTCTTTTTGATGTCCTCCCGCAAAACGCTCTTGAGAATTTTCCCCACCGGATTCCTCGGGATGGCTTCGATGATCTCCATGCGCTCCGGTATTTTATAGGAAGCTATCCCCTTTTGTTTCATGAAGGAGGCGATTTCAGGGAGGGAGACTGTCTCACCGGGTTTCGGGACCAGATAGACGCAGACCTTTTCTCCCAGCATCTCATCCGGCATTGCCACGGCGGCTACATCGAGTACCTTCGGGTACCCCAGGAGCATATTCTCCACCTCCTGGGCGCTGATGTTGAACCCGCCCCGGATGATGATGTCTTTGGCCCTGTCGAAGAATCCGATACAGTTGTTGCTCTTTACCTGGAAAAGATCGCCGGTATTGAAGTAGCCTTCTGCATCAAAGGATTTCTCCGTGAGGTCCGGCCGCTTGAAATAGCATGGGATGACATTGGGTCCCCGGTAATGGAGCTCGCCTACGCCTCCCTCTTCCAGAACATCCTCTTTCGATGCGGGATTGACAATTTTGAGACAAAGGTGCTTTCTCAGTGGTGAAGTCCATTGGGCGCCGGGCTTGCCGTATTGGGGAAAATGACTGAGCCTCATCTCCAAATCGGGAATGTCATAAGGGCCGGCCACATTTGCCGTCCCCTCGTTCTGCCCCCATATATTCGCGAACTCGATATTCCATCTTCTCTTGAGCTCCTGGACGGACCACAGGGAGGGCGGCGCCGCACCGATGGTTATGGCCCGCATTTTCGTGAGGTCGAACATATCCACCTTGGGATGTTTCAGAAGGGCGTTAACGATTGCCGGTACGAGAAGCGTGTAATGGATTTCCTCGGCCATGAGCTGCTGAATAAAAAGAGGCCCATCGAAAGGATGATGCAGCACGAGCTTACCCCCGCCGATCAGCCATTCGATATAGACTGTCCCGACCGATGCCATGTTGACCAGGGGACCGGCAGTAATGAGATTGTCTGCCGGCTTGATCGGTGCGGTTTCGTAGCAAAAAGAGGCCTGGTAAATCCAGTTGTTATGGCTCAGCGGACAACCTTTCGGTTCAGCTTCTGTACCGGATGACCAGCACAGGCTGAAGATATCATTGGCATCGATCCGGATATGATCCAGCTTGCCTGTGATCGGGCCTTTTCCCATATCCTTGATTTCGGGCAGTGTCATCAAGTATTTCAGGGAGGGTGTTCTTGCCTTAAGTTTTGCGCCGAGTTCCCGGTGCTTGAACCCGTGAAATTCATCGACGGTAATAAAGGCTCTGGCCTCCGTCAGGCCCGCGATATACTCGAGTTCGGATGAGCGCCACTGCATCGGAACGGGCGATATCAGCGCGCCCGCGCGGCATATGGCGAGATAGAGCATGGCGAGCTCCCAGCAATTGGGCAACTGGACGATGATGATATCGTCTTTTCGAATACCTTTCGCAATCAGCGACTCAGCGGTCGCATCCACGATTCTGTCCAGATCCCCGTACGTCAGCCGCTCAGGCTTGAATCCCGTCAGCGCCTCTTTGTTGGGCGGATCCACAAGGCAGATCTTCCCCGGCTCTTTTGCCGCGTTCTTCTTGAAGAAATCGATGAGAGTCTCCTTGCCCCAGGCCCCTTTTTCCGTCCACTCCTGGATCATCTTTTCCGATGCCAAAATCATGTTCACGCCCTCCTTTATCATTTATGAAGCGGCCTCAGACCGCGTTTTCCGCTGATGGGCAAACGGTTTTGGAGAACAGACATCGTATATGAGGGACATCCCTGTCCGGGATGGAGAGTTCGGAAAAGGACTTCAAATTAATATCTTTTTACAACTGCATTTACAATAAAATATTTCATTTTTTGGATGGCTGCGGACGCCGCGATTAAAACCTTGATTTACAGCCTTATTTCACGTAAGTACTTAAATAAAAAGAGGATATCGTCATTCAGAAGACGCGGGGCGCACAGACCGGAAGGGGGCCTTGGTTCATTATTCCACAGGCCCATGGTATTTTCGGCTTTTATGAGATATATAAATAATATTAATGAAATATTAGGAGGATTTTATGGGCCGGATATTCAGTTTGAGAAAAGAGGGAGACGCCGGGATTGTGACGTTCGATGTGACCGGGGAAGCGATGAATACATGGACCAGAGAGGCCCTAACCGAGTGCGATGCTCTGCTGGATGATATCGCCGGCCGGAGCGATATCAAGGGGATCGTTTTCATTTCCGGCAAAAAGAACAACTTTCATGCGGGCGCCAATCTGAGGATGATTGAAAAGATCACTGATCGGGACGAGGTCATGAGGGTACTCAATGAATTCCACAGTATCTTCAATAAGATATCTGGATTGAGGATACTCTCGGTGGCGGCGATCGACGGTCATTGTCTGGGGGGAGGACTCGAATTCGCCCTTGCCTGTACGGCGCGTATCGCAAAAGAATCAAAGACCACCCTTATCGGGCTGCCTGAAACAAATGTCGGCCTTTACCCCGGTGCCGGAGGCACCCAGAGATTGCCCCGGCTTATCGGATATCCCGCTGTGGAATTGATATTGAAGGGGCAGGTTCTGCCGGCTGCGAAAGCTTACGAACTGGGAATTGTGGATAAACTCGTGCCGCCGGGCGGCGATCTTCTGAAAGAATCGCTGGCTTTCCTGCAGGGCCTTCTCTCCGGGAAGATAGAATTGAAGAGGCCGGTCCGCGATTTCTCCCAGATAGATGCTGTTGCCGCAGAGGCGCGCAAGGGCGTACTCAAGGCGACGCGCGGGAGGGAACTGCCCGCGCCGATGCTTGCGATCAGGGCTATCCAGGAAGGGATCAAGTTGCCGCTTGAGCAGGGGCTGGAGCTGGAAAAGAAATATTTCGTGGATGTTGCCCTGTCAAAAGAGGCCAAAGGCTGCATCCATACTTTCTTCATTAAAACCCTGACGGATAAGGCTGAGAGCATGATGACCAAGGGTTTCAAGCCGAAGCCGCTGGCGAAGGCTGCTGTACTGGGCTTCGGTACCATGGGTCGCGGCATAGTGATCGATATCCTGAGGAATACGCAAATTCCTGTCGTCGTCAAGGACGTTCCGGAAGCACTGGAGCCGGGAAAGGACTTTGTCAGAAAAATCCTGACCTCAATGGCGGAAAAAGGAAAGCTCAGGACGCCGGTGGAAGATCTCATGAAGCGCCTCGCGGCTGTATCGGAATACGGCGAGGAATTCCAGGATGTGGATATTGTCGTTGAGGCTGTTTTCGAGGACATCAAAGTGAAAGCGGAGGTTTACCGGGAACTCTCCGGAGCCGTCGCGCAGGATTGTATTATTGCAAGCAATACCTCATCCATCCCCATAGATAGGATGGCGGGATATGTCCTTCGCCCCGAGCGTTTCGGCGGCACCCATTTCTTTTCGCCTGTGTGGATGATGCAGTTGGTTGAGGTCGTCAGGGGAGAAAAAACAAGCCGGGAAACCGTTGACAACCTTCTGAACTTCGCCTCGTCCATCCGCAAGCGGCCGATAGTCTGCAGGGATAATCCGGGTTTCGTCGTCAATGCAATGCTGTTCCCGTACATATTGAATGTATTCAAGTACCTGGAAGCTGGCAATTCCATCGAAAAGATCGATTCGGCTCTCCTGCAGTTCGGGATGCCGGTCGGTCCTTTCAGGCTCATAGACGAATTCGGCATTGATCTGATTCCCAGGGTCCTGTCGCAACTGGGAATAAAAACACCGGACACCGTGGTGAACGTCGTCGCCGATGGACGCTATGGATTGAAGAAATCGGGGAAGGGCTTTTTCCTGAAGGACGGCACTGTGGATCCCGGGGTTTTGCCTTTGATTTCCCTGAAAGAAAAGAAGGAAATGAGCGCGGAAGAGATCCAGGAGGATGTCCTCACGGATATGGTCAAAGCGGGGAAGGATCTACTCGACAGAAAGATCATCGACGATCCGAGGATGATCGATGTGGGATTGATCTGGGGGACGGGTTTTCCGCCTGATAAGGGAGGGCCGATGAAATGGGCGGATCTTATCGGGTTGAGTGAAAAACTGTTTGGAAAGAAGTTTTATTAAAGGAGAGGCATGTCTGCGAGCAGACTTATAACACTTTTAACCGACTTCGGTATGAGCGATCCCTATGCGGGTGTCATGAAGGGGATTATCGCCCGGATCGATTCCGATCTGAAGGTGGTGGATATAACGCACGGCATTCCACCGCAGAACCTGTATGCGGCGAATTTCTGTCTGTTAAGCGCGTATGCGTATTTTCCCCGGGGGACTGTTCATCTGGCGGTAGTCGATCCGGGCGTGGGCACCCGGCGCCGAGCCATCGCTGTCGAGCTGGCGACGGGCTTTCTGGCGGGTCCTGATAACGGAATTTTCACCGGTCTCCTCGACCGTGAGCATGTCCTCGGCGCCGTGGAATTGACAAACCCCGGATACTGGCGCGGGCAAAGACCCAGCAGTACTTTCCACGGCCGCGATATTTTCGCCCCTGTTGCGGCCTATCTTGCATTAGGCACGCCGCTCAATGAGCTGGGAGAAAAACTCGATCCCGCAACGCTGGTGCGTCTCGATCTTCCCGGGTATGCGGAAAATGACGCCGGCATTTCAGGCTGCATCCAGTATATAGATCATTTCGGAAATCTGGTCACGAATATCCCCGGTGAACGGGTCGAGGGTAGTGAGTGGTCCGTCGAGGCCGCGGGCACGAGGATACCCGGGTTGAAGACTTACGGCGATGTGCCGTCGGGGACGCTGCTCGCGCTCGTGGGCAGCCACGGGTTCGTGGAGATTTCAGTGAACGGGGGAAACGCCTGTTCGAAACTGCAGGCAGGATTGAGATCGGAAGTCCGGGTAATAAGGAAATGACCACCCTTCCTTTGCCGGTTCAGGAAATCGTTGCCGACAGGTTTCGCTGAATCTGCTGGGCCTGCGCGATGATCCGTTCAAACAGTTCCGCCACTGTGGGCTCGTCATGAATAAGGCCGGTGACCTGTCCTGTCGGCAGGACCCCTTCCTTTGTGTCGCCCTCCTCCGTGGCGAGGCGGATCGCCCTGAAGGCATTGGCCATGAAGGCCAACTGCTTCGCGTTCTTCCATCCCGTGGACATGACGCCCAGGAAAAGCTTCCAGTACGGGGTATCGATCTGGCGGGCGATCTCGCGGGAATTGAAGAAAGAGGCAGTCAGATCGAACCCCCGCTTGATGGCCCGGACTGCCGCGTCGGTTTTCATGACCCTGCAGAGGAGCCCGTCAAAGCGGTCGGAAAAGAGGGTATCTGTAGCCTCTTTCTCGATGGACAACTTCTTATAGATATCGTGCAGGGGGCTTTCCTTGGTCGTCATGAGGCGGGTTCCCATGGCTACGCCCTCCGCACCCAGAGCCAGCGCCGCCGCCAGCCCGCGGCCGTCGGCGATGCCGCCGGCGGCAATAACGGGGATTTCCAGGGCATCGACGAGAGCAGGAATTAAAATAAAGGTAGTCAGCGCTTCGCCGTGGGCCGCCGCTTCGTGTCCGGTGGCGATCACGGCGTCGCAGCCGTAATCCTGCGCTCTTTTGGCGTGCCGGGTGCCTACTACTGTGGCAACGACCTTTCCGCCGTACTCGTGCGCCCTCTTTACAAGCCAGTCGCCCTTACCCAGGGCGAAATTGATGACCGGCACTTGCTCATCGAGGAGCACTTTTGCGTTTTCGACGGCGCCCGGGAACAGCAATGCCGTATTCGCTCCAAAGGGTTTGTCCGTCATCGATCTTATCTTTCGGACGGCCCTGCGCGTTTCCTCGGCGCTGAGGGGGCCCGTCGCCAGGATGCCGAGGCCGCCCGCATTGGACACGGCCGCCACCAGATCGGGTACGCTGATCCAGCTCATACCGGACAGGATAAGGGGATACTGGATGCCGAAAAGTTCTGTGATGCGTGTTTTCATGGGTGGTTCCTTTTGATTTCCTGCCTGCATTAAAAGAAGCATTTCTTCAGGAAAGCGAGATCTATTTCCGGATAGACGGGGTATTTCGAGAGTATCGATTGTACTCTTGCCCGCGCCTCGTTTTTCGCTTTCTGGTTGATCGTGTACTTCGCTTTGTGTTTTTCTCCTTTGACTGTCGCGGGTTTCGTGTTCTCAAGCACGAGTCCGATAATGGCGGCTATTTCCTTCATTTCTCCTGTACCCATATTCAGGGTGGTGACCGCGGGCGTGCCGATTCTGAGGCCGCTCGTGTACCAGGGTCCGTTGGGATCGAACGGCAGCGCGTTGCGGTTCAAAGTAATATTACATTCCCGGAGAGCGCTTTCCGCCTGTCTTCCTGTGAGGCCGAAATTACTTACATCTATGAGGAATAAATGGTTGTCCGTACCCCCTGTAGCCACTTTCATGCCCAGACGGGAGCATTCTCCAGCCATGGCCCTTGAATTTTCGACGATTTTTGCGCTGTAAACCTTGAATTCCGGCCTGTTTGCCTCCGTGAAAGCAACGGCTTTGGCCGCCATGACATGGGGGAGGGGTCCGCCGAGAACCAACGGACAGCCCCTGTCAACGGCTTCGGCGAATTCCCCGGTGCACAATACAACGCCTCCCCGGGGACCGCGCAGTGTTTTGTGCGTAGTGGTCGTAATAACCTGGGCGAACGGCACAGGATTGTAGTCGCCTTCAAATACCCCGCCCGCGACCAGTCCGGCGAAATGGGCCATGTCCACCATCAGCACTGCACCTGTTTTATCCGCTATTTCCCGCATTTTCCTGAAATTGATGGCCCTGGGATAAGCGCTGTAGCCTGCCAAGAGAATAAGAGGCCTTATTTCCCCGGCCTGTTTCTCAATTTCAGCATAATCCAGCAGGCCGGTTTCCCTGCTGACGGTGTACGAAAACGCTTGAAACATCCTGGCGGATACATTGTTGCGGTACCCGTGCGTAAGGTGTCCGCCCGAATAGTAATCGAGGCCCAGAAGACGCTGATTGCCCATTTTCTGCCTCAGCTCCTCCCATTGGCCGGGTGTCAATTTAGATAGATTAGTCTCCCCCCATTGCCTGAGGGACGGCATCTCGATTTTTGTGGAGAGAATGGCCCAGTATGCCACCAGATTGGCGTCGGCTCCGCTGTGGGGCTGTACGTACGCGTGGTCACAGTGAAAAAGCCTGCATGCCTCATCGGCTGCGAGGCTTTCTATCGCGTCGACATTCTCGCATCCCGCATAAAAGCGGTGGCCTGAAAAGCCCTCCGCATATTTGTCCGTCATTAAATTGCCCATGGAAAGCTGCGTGGCGAGCGATGAATAATTCTCGCTGGCGATCAATTTCAGATTGGTCCTCTGGGCTTCCAATTCGTTGATAATGGATCGGGACACCTGGAGTGATACTCTGGAGACTTCGGTCAGATTGGAGAGATAAGCAAGGAATGCCGGGTCGACCTGCTGCGGCTTTTTCCCCGTTAAATATTCAGCAACCGGGTTGGTAATCATGGAGACCTCCTTTCAAGTGCGGTTTTAGCCACACTGCCCAGGCGTACGACAGCGCGGCAGGAGCTCCCCGATGGTTATCCATCTTTACCGCCAGTTGCTCCGGGAAACATGAACCTGCCGTCAAATCCATAATCCAGTTTCAGCGTCCGATTTTTTAATGAAAATTAATTTTTTTGCAAGAAATATTTTGCGGCACGTTCTCTGAAACCTGCCATTTCTCTTCCTCTCTATGGAGTCTATGGAGGCGCTTCCGGCAGGGGCCCGATCGAACTATCCCGTATTTCTATCTTTTCGTTTCTTCTCGACGATCTTCTTCACAAGCTCGTTCATGTTGGCGGGGGGTGGAATGTAGCCGTCGCGTTTGACTAAGGTAATGGCATTTGTGGGACAGGTGGATACGCAAAGTCCGCAACCGATACAAGCTGCCGCATCGTAGTCGGCGACGTCTTCGTGCATATGATAGGCCCCCATGGGGCACCGCTGCTCGCAGATCCCGCATCCGATGCATGACTCAGTGTTGAAATCGGCCCGGTAACTGGATTTCGCGAGGGCTTCGGTCCTGTTGTGCTTCGTGATCATCATCAGTAAATGACAGCAGCACGGGCAGCAGTTGCACATGAAGATGAGTTTTTCCGCATTGTTGCTTCCCGTATGCACGAGCCCGGCTTGCTCCGATCGTTTCAGGACGTTGCGAGCTTCCTCCAGCGGAATGATTTTCGCCATGCCTCGCTCTGCCAGAAACCGGGCGGCGCCGTCGAAGCAGAGGCAAACCTCCAGCGGTTTATCGCAGTTCCTTTCCAGAATACGGCAGGGACAGTTAGCCACGGCAATGACTTCGTTTTTCTCCATCATCTGTGAGGCTATTTCATACGGCAGGATTTCGATTTCATCAGGGATCGCGTTCTGCGCCGGGAATATCCTGTTCCAGGGCGGATCAGCCGAAGCGAGCTCTGCGGCCATGTCCTTCATGTAGTACGCATGCCATAACTGAGCAAGACGATCCCGCGTCGGCTCGTCCAAACCTTTCATTACTGGATATTCGAACAATCCAGGGTAGTTCGGCAACAGCGCATACGAAAACTCGCCATCCACAATTTTAGCAAGGACTGAGCCGCGATCAGCCATGGCTTCCAACTTTCGCAAAGCTTCGTCGGGTCCGATGCCGGCCTTTTTTGCCACTTCGCTTGCCTTTTGCAGTTTGAATTCCAGCATGGTTGCCAGCTCAACCTCATCCGAATGGAAGAGAATTTTGAGTATTTCCAGAAATTCTTCACTTCTGGGTGCGCCGACTGGATGTGTAGCCAGTTTTTTCTGAAGCTTGTGATAGTGATGCATGGCCGTCTCCCTCCGCTATTAGGAATCGATTTTCTTCCCGGCAGCTTGCGGCGAGCCGGGCTGCATGACCGACATACTTGCCGACGGCGCCTTGAACTTGCGCAAAATGCTACCGAGGATCTTTTTGAAGACTTCTACTTCCGCAGGTGAATAGTCTTTCTTGAGTTTACTTACCTTCGGGTCTCAATATTGTCGGAATGTTGTCCCCGCCTCCTGGCAAGCAGTACGGGCTTTGTTTTATTCTATTATCAGATAATTGCCCGTCACGCAATTTATGAGAAATATAATAAAACGGCCGCATACCGACTGACAGGGGAAGTCGCTTGGTATCGCCATGAAGCATCTGACCGGGGTAGTCCTTATTGTAACGCTTCGCCTGACGTTTTAGCTTGGCCTCGATCTCCGCTTCGATTTTTGCGAGCCGCTTGATGCCATACCGAAGACATCGGAACCGTTTGTTCGTGCTCTTATGAATCGTGAAGTCCTTGTGGCGCCCTCGTCGAAGGACCCCAAAGAAAATAAATGCTGCTTTTCTGCAACAATTTTACTCTTGCGGAATCTATACGTCTGTACTATGATCTTACCAGTAAGAATATTAATAGGAGCAGAAAATGGCTAATCTGGCTACAACAAAAATGTCCTCGAAAGGGCAGGTGGTCATTCCGGAGGATATCCGGAAGCAACTCAAGTTAAAGCCCGGAGTGCAATTTGTGGTCGTGGGGGAAAAGGATGTCGTGATCCTGAAAGCGATTTCAGCGCCGTCAATGGAGGATTTCGATGCCTTGATTGCTGAAGCGCGCCTCAGAGGAAAAGAGGCCGGTTTGAGGAAATCCGATATTGCTGCGGCGGTCGCCAAAGCCCGGGGCAAGAATTGAAGGTCATCCTGGACACAAACGTCTTCGTTTCCGGTGTATTTTTTACCGGACCGCCCTATCGCATTCTTGAAGCCTGGCGTGACAATAAATTGCAACTGGTTATATCCGAGGATATCCTGGAAGAGTACCGGAGAGTGGGTGACGTTCTAGAGGAACGGTTCTCTTCGATTGACTTACAGCCGTTGCTTGCCCTGGTGGCGGTAAAGGCTGAAATTTCTCCTTCTAAACGATTTGCTGCCCCGCTTTGTGATGATCCTGATGATGATATGTTCATCGCCTGCGCACTCGCCGGCAAATGCAAAACGATCGTAAGCGGTGACAAACATCTTTTGAAGATAACGGGATTCAGGGGAATAAAGGTGATCACTCCGCGTGAATTTGTTGATCGATATCTTGGGAGATAGAGGAAATTCTCATCAACTCGTAAGACGGGGCTAGTATCCCGCTGTCTCCTATGTTTTGAGCCTTCCATGATAACGGCTCCTACCGAAAAACCACAATAAGCGTTCTACCTTCCTTATAAGAACCTTGCCGAATTGTTCATAATAATATTGACAATCACCCAAAATCCACATACAAAAAATTCAATATTGCCGACAGGAATCGTTCCCGTCAGTTCGAAAAAGTGAATTCCGTATATTAATTGCAAGGCGGATCGCTTGAATTGTGCCATGACCATGATAACGGATCAAAGAAATACATGGCGCGATTCTACGCTCTCGCCTTCTCGCTGTACCGGCTGATGCCGGACTGATTCGCTTCTCTCGCAGGCTCGTACCTCCGGTCAGCTCACCGTTAGGCGAATTGAAAAATGAGAGCAAGAACTTTGAACTATATCCATGGCTATGATGAAAGAGAAAACAGGCGTTTACAGGATCAGGCCTTTACTCTTTCTGAGTTCTTACATTCAGATACTCATTATGATAAAGGCAACAAAGTACTTGAAGCTGGATGCGGTGTAGGCGCCCAAACGATCACTTTGGCGCGTAATAGTCCTGAGGCCCATATCATTTCAATGGACATTTCAGAACAGTCAATCAAGGAAGCAGGAGAAAGAATTCAAAGAGCAGGAATTAAGAACGTAACTTTCTGCCAAGCTGATATATTTAATCTTCCTTTCCCACCGAAGGCATTTGATCACATATTTGTTTGTTTTGTTCTTGAACACCTTGCGCGACCAAAGGAAGCCCTCAAGTGCCTGAAAAAGCACCTCAAAGTCGGTGGAACAATCACAGTGATCGAGGGAGATCATGGATCAGCCTATTTTTATCCCGATAGTGAATTAGCTCAAAAAGCAATTCAATGCCAGGTCGAACTCCAGAGAAAAGCGGGCGGCAATGCGAATATAGGCAGAGAGCTGTATCCCCTTCTGAAGGCTGTAGGTTTTGGGACTATCTCAGTATCTCCACGCATGATTTATGTTGACTCAAGTAAACCGGGACTTGTTGAAGGATTTATAAAGAATACTTTCACCGCAATGATTGAAGGGGTGCGTGAGTCCTCCATTCGGTCGGGGTTGATTGACGCAGCGGCTTTTGATGACGGAATTAAGGCATTGTACAGAACTGCAGAAGCCGACGGAGTTTTTTGTTATACGTTTTTCAAGGCGGTTGCAAAAAGATTGCGAGACACCTAACAATCGGTTGCAGCGGATGAAACCGACCGTTAGCCCCTATATTCAAGTATATTAAAAATAAATGAACCCGCATGTGAAATCGAAACATCGTGTCGCCCATTATGGCGAGGTGTTGACGCCGCAGCACATCGTCAATGCTATGCTTGATCTAGTCAAGCAAGAGACTGAGCGCTTTGATTCGCGCTTTCTCGAGCCTGCCTGCGGGACGGGCAATTTTCTTATCGAGATCCTGAACCGAAAATTACGAATTGTCGAAGCGCGCTATGCCAGGAGCCAACTGGAATACGAACGCTACGCGATCCTTGCCGTTTCGTCCATATACGGGATCGACATTCTGGAAGATAACGTCGAGGAATGCCGTAAGCGTCTTTTTGAGGTGTTTGATGCGGCGTACGCCCGGCTTTTCGATGCAAGGGCAAAAGAAAAGTGCCGGGAAGCGGTGCGCTATATTCTCAGGCAAAATATCGTGCATGGAGATGCCCTTTCCCTGAAAACCGTGGGCGAAAATCCTCAACCGATCGTTTTTCCCCAATGGTCGCTGGTCAATGGCAGCATGCTGAAACGGCGCGACTTCGCCTTTCAAGAATTGCTCCAGTCTACAGATGAAACGGGACCTTTGCCGTTTGACAGGAAGCAAAGATTTCGGTCGGATATCGGAGAAACGGTGTTCATTCCGGAGCCGGTTAAAGAATACCCGCCGATACATTTTCTGGAGGTGGCCCATGCCTACGGTGACTAATTACAACCCCGATGTCCTCTCCTGCCTGGCCAATCTCTCGAGCGACGAGGTGTTCACCCCGCCGGATCTCGCCAATCGGATGTTGGACTTGCTGCCGGCCAAGCTATGGCGCAACCCCAAGGCGCGCTTTCTCGATCCGGCCTGTAAGTCGGGCGTGTTCCTGCGTGAGATCGCCCGGCGGCTCGATAAAGGTTTGGAAACAAATATTCCCGACCGGCAGGAGCGCATCAATCACATCATGAAAAACCAGCTCTTCGGCATCGCCATCACGGAACTGACCGGGCTGATGTCGCGGCGCTCGCTCTACTGCTCCAAGACCGCCAACGGCAAGTATTCGGTCTGTACGGCCTTCGACACGCCCGAAGGCAACATCCGCTACCGGCGCATTGAACACACCTGGAAAGACGGCCGCTGCACCTTCTGCGGCGCCAACGAAGAAAACTATGCGCGAGCCGCCGCTTCCCTATTCGGATGTCCGGCTTCTGAATGTGCTCTCGCACACCCTATGGTTTCTCCCGAGCGTCGCCTCCTGTTATGCCATGCGGAATCTCCTGGCAAAGCGACAGAACAGGTTCTACCACGATTACAAGGTCATTGTGGCCGCTGGCGCCGCAGCGGGCATTGGAGTCAATGCCCTACCACCGGTGCTGGAAGCGATGGGAGATCCCCTCCAAACGAAAACCATCACCCTGACCTGTGGAAAACTGACTACCGGCGTCACGGTTCGGCCCTGGACGGGTATCTTCATGCTGCGTAATTCATCCAGTCCAGAAACCTACTTCCAGGCCGCCTTCCGCGTGCAGAATCCATGGACCATCAAGAATCCCGACGGGACATCACCCAACGAGGAGCTGATACTCAAAGAAGAGTGTTATGTGTTCGACTTTGCGCCGGACCGTGCCCTCCAGCAGATTGCCGACTACAGTTGCCGCCTGAATGTCAACGAGGACGACCCGGAAAAAAAGGTGGAAGAATTCATTCACTTCCTGCCGGTGCTGGCCTATGACGGCAGTTCCATGAGACAGATTGATGCGGCCGGCGTTCTGGAAATGGCCATGAGCGGCACCACCGCAACACTTTTGGCACGCCGCTGGGAGAGTGCTCTTTTGGTAAATGTGGACAATGACACCCTGCGGCGGCTGATGAACAATGAACAGGCTATGAATGCTCTGATGAGCATTGAAGGATTCCGTAACCTGAATCAGGATATTGAGACCATTATCAACAAATCAGAGGCCGTGAAAAAACTGAAAAAAGAGGCCAACGATAGAGAGCTTTCCGCCAAAGAAAAACGTGAGTTGACCGACGAGGAAAAAGAATTCAAGAGCAAGCGGAAACAAATCCAGGAAAAGCTCATCAAGTTTGCCACGCGCATCCCCATTTTTATGTATCTGACCGACTATAGGGAAAAAACGCTTAGAGATGTGATCACGCAGTTGGAGCCTGGCTTATTCAAGAAAGTAACGGGGCTGACGGTGAAAGATTTTGAACTCCTCATCAGCCTCGGCGTCTTCAACAGTGCGCTGATGAACGATGCAGTATACAAGTTCAAGAGATACGAAGACCCAAGTTTGGTTTACATAGGCATTAACCGTCACGAAGAGGAATATATCGGACTTTACGATACGGTTCTGCGCCGTGCGGAATACGAGGCGGCATTTGTGAATGAGGAGAGATAGCTGCGCAAGAGGCTTGAATGAATTGGGCTAACAACGGGTTGCAGCCGACTTCGCTTCGCTCGGCGGCTGAACTTCGAGCGTTATAACTTCTGTCGCATGATGGTCGCAGCAGGGCATCCAGTCGGAGAAGATCCACAGCGACAGTACCCGCAGGGCTTATCTGGACAGGTTCCACTCTGTTATCGAGCACGTCAGAGACCATTTCGGGATCAAGAATGTATTTCAGCTGACGGACGAAATGGTCAAAAGCTGGCTGGAAAACGAACGGATCGGAAAAGTCGCTGCCAGCATGATCAATGTCGATGTCGCCGCCCTCGAACCCAGGCCGCTCTATCAGACCCGTCACACGTTCGCGACCCTGATGCTGGATGCGGGAGAACATCCTGGATGGGTCCAGAAAATGATGGACGGCCATGAGACAATGCAGATGATCTACGAGAAGTATTACTCATATATTAAAAGCTATGAGAAGGATGAGGGCAGCGCCTTCATGGAGAGGGTCTACGGTCCTGCCGCGCCTGCGGTGCCCGTTGTAAAAGAAAAGCAATCTAAAGCAAGTCTTCCCCTGCGATTTTAGAAAAAGTACCCCGACAGTGCCCCAAATGAAAAACGGGGATTCAGACTCATCATCCAAACCCCCGAAATAGCTGATACAAATCAGATTATATTTGGTGCCGAAGCCGGGATTTGAACCCGGACAGGCGCACGCCTACTAGACCCTGAACCTAGCGCGTCTACCAAATTCCGCCACTTCGGCACGTCTTTGTTGCGTTTAATCTATTCCGGGGGGCCTCTTGTTGTCAAGAAAAAATCTTGAATTTAATTATAATGATGCTATGTTGCCTAATCTGACGGGCCGGTGAAACGGGGCTTGATTCCGAATTTTTATTTTACCCAGGATATGTCTCTCGAGCCCTAAGCATCCGGCTGGAATATCCATGAGAATCCTGAGAAACATAGAAGAAATCACGCCTGATTTGAATGGCGGCATGGTCACCATAGGCAATTTCGACGGTATCCATGTCGCCCATCAAAAAATCATCAACAGGATGGTCCGGGAAGCCCGCGAGTCGGGGAGAAAGGGGATTGTCGTTACCTTCGAGCCCCACCCCCAGCATGTCCTTCATCCGGAAAAGGTCCCATTTTATCTTATAACGAGCTTGGCGGAAAAACTGTCGATCCTCGAATCAATGGGTGTGGACGCCGTTTTGCTGATTCACTTTACACGCGAATTTTCGAGGACGTCGGCGGAGGAATTCGTCAAGGACATTATCTGGGGGAAACTGCACCCCCTGAAAGTCCTGATCGGCCATGATTACACATTCGGAAAAGGCAAAGAGGGGAAGCCCGAATACTTCAAGTCTCTCGGAAGCCGACTCGGCTTTGAGGTAGAAATCACCGAGGCGGTCGTGATGGAGGGTGGTATCGTCAGCAGTACTAGAATTCGGCACGCCATCCAGGCGGGAGATATGCGGCTCGCCGCCAGGCTGCTCGGCAGACCCTATTGCATGCGCGGTACGGTCATAAAGGGACACCGGCGCGGCGGCCTTCTCGGTTTTCCCACCGCCAATTTAAAGACAGAAAAAGAACTCCTTCCGAAACCGGGCGTCTACGCCGTTTTCGTCCAGATGGGATCCGAATGCCATGAGGCGGTTTTGAATATCGGGTTCAACCCCACTTTCTCCAATGAAAAATTGAGTGTGGAGACCCACATCCTGGATTTCAACCAGAATATCTACGGAAAAGGAATAAAAATCTCTTTTATCGAACGCCTGCGGGATGAAAAAAAATTCAACAGCATCGAGCGGCTTTCCGAACAGATCGCGCAGGATATTGAAAAGGCGAGAAAAATATTGAAAAGAACGTAAGGTGCTGAGTGTCAGGCGCCTTGCCGCGCCTGACGCCTCACGCTTTACGCCACTAATAGCCGAGCTTCTTCATAAAGCTCTGCCCCTCGAGAGGCGCCCGTTCCACGAGCTGCCCCACCTTGATCCTCTTGATGGAACCGGCATCCCCCCTGACGATAACCCATGCCTTTTCCGCCTGGAGCTGGTTGGTCACTTCAATCTCTGTGGGCAGTTTCACGATGTCGCATTCTTTTTTACTCTCATCGAATGGGTCGGCGATCTCCTGGAATGTATAGGCCACCAACCTGTCCCCCTCTTTCAGCCCCTGTTTTTCACCGATGTTGATCAGGGCGGACCTTTCCTTTCCGTCCGGGCTGGTCCGCGTCTGGAATATGTACCCTTTCAGAGTGAACCATTTGGAGAGCTGCGGCCTGGCGTCCTCCAGTCCTTTCGCCGCGGCTTTCTTGATCCCCCCGATCAAGGCATCGTAATTCGGATAAGGAGTCTTCCCGATGATTTCCCTGCCGCTGACGACCTTGGAAAAGAGAATTTCGCCGGTTTCTACATCCAGTATCCGTATAGCCACTTCCGTGCTGATATTCCACCCTTCCTGGGTTGAGAGGAGCCCTCCCGCAATGACGTAGCCCAGCCCGGATTGCTGCTTGAAGCCTGATGAGCCGTAATCCTTCCATGCGAGATTTACATTGTTGACCGAGCCTGTCACGATGTATTTCACTCCGGCGAACTTGCCGAGCCTCACAAGCTGGGTGTCATCCACAAGCCCCGAGCGCTGAAATTTGTGTTCGTTGATCACCTTCTGCATCTCGGTTCTCGTGAAAACTTTCGCGCCACCCATGTTTACGATTTCGTTGGTCACTCCGTCCTCGACGCTTTCGCTCAGCTTGGCATTCACCTGTCGCTCGATCCGCTGGGAATCCGCCTGGAATCTGGTGTGCTCGCGGCTCCCCCACACGATTCCGGCTGCCCCCGGCGCGGCTGCCACCGCGGCGCCGCCCACGGCCGTACGCTGCCTCTGGCCCTGAATGCTTGCCTGCACCATATTGGCGAAGTCAAAAGTCGTATTGTTAGTGAAATTTACGACAGCCACTTTCGGAAACACTCTCTCGTAAGCACTCTTGCAGACTCTGGGAATTTTTTCCTTGTCGGGCGGATCAGCGACAAACGACAGGGGATCGAGTTTCACTGTCGAAGTAACGCAAGCCGCCAGGGCAAAAACCATTGCCAAAATCAGACATCTCCCGAACATACCGGCCCCTCCTGTATCTATTTTTGATAATCCATAACAATTGAATACGATGAAAAGTTGACGATCTTGAAATTCCCTTTCTGTTTAATACTGTTGGCCAGATAAATTGAATTCTCGGGATAACTGACGATGAATTCTCCCATTGATTTCTCTTCCACGCCTGTTACCCAGACGATGTTCTGAAGGATCCCCTTCACATCCATATTTGTGTCGAGATCAGGTATCCCGTTGACCTTGACGCTGATTTTCTTCACATTGCCCTGGATGTACTTTGCGACCTTCTCCAGGATGACCGGTGTGATCTTTTCCGCCAGATCCTTCATCCCCTCCGCGGCCGCATCTTCGACGGTGTTCGCGAGGCCCTTGCCTTGCGCAGCTTCCGACCACAGGATTTCCGTCTTCCCGGTCTGATTATTCCTGGCGACGATCCGGTAGTCCATCCTGACGGTCACGTTGTTGAAAGGCATGCTGATCCCATAGCCGATATCCTCACCTTTTTTTGTGGAGATGTTGTAATCGACCTTTCCGATAATGAGAAGATTGGAAAGAAATCTGTAGAAGAGGCTCCTCAATTTGACCGTGCTGCCGCTCTTCACCGCATTTTCGATTTCGGCTGCGTCCACAGCCTGCGTGGGGGCCACATCGACGACAGTGTAGTCCTGTCCTTTAAGTCTGCCGATGAGGGTCTCCGACAGGATATTGGTCTCTTCGTATTCGCTGGACCTAGGCCTCTTGGCAGGTATGAAGACGGCGATAGAGTTATTGAGAGCGAGGGCCGAGACGGTGTTTCTGGCGCTGGCGGGTTCCACGCACGCTTTGATGCGCACGGAGACGATGTCATTTCTGTTATCCTGGTTCAGAACCCTATAATCTTTAATGACACCGCGCGCCTCGGTCTTCACCGCATCGTCGAAAAGAGTCATGTTCTGGATGAGGCTCTGCGCCTTAACCTCCACTCCGATGACTTTTTCTATGGCCGCCCATTTTGCTCTTGCCACCGCCTCCGCCTTTGCAGAAGGCACATCGCCGCTGACGACGGCGGCTTCCCCGTCCGTTTCGATACATTTGACCTGGGCGAAGGACGGGCAGATGAAAACAAGGAGGGACAGAACGCACGCAGCAATAAGAACGGTCCGGAAGCGCATAGGGTCACCTCGGGGTTTTCCAAGTTCGATATACGATTCTTTGTCATTTTGCAACAAACATTTTGAGTTCACGCGTCAGGTTTGGGCGTTAGACTTTTTCAGGGGTAATATTCAAATTGATTTTCTTCTGGATTTCACGATCGAGTACAGCAAGATAGAGGTGGGCGGGGATATTGCCCTTCTTGCAAGGGGGAGTCAACTTCTCACTTCTTACCTGCCCCTGACCATACTTGAGATGAATTCCGAATCCGATTATAATGGGACAAAAGTAACTTTCGAGTATGTAGCTGGAAATGAAAATCGAGAATTTGCATGACTGGAAAGTCGGTTTCCAGGAAGCTTTCGATATACAGGAGAAGCTCAGAGACAGGATCGTCCTGAATGATTCGCGGGGTTCCGGAAAGATAAATCTAATAGCCGGAGCCGATATCTCTTATGCAAGGGGCAGCAACCTCTTTTTCGCGGCCGTGGTCCTGATGAAATTTCCGGAAATGGTGATGTTGGAAACGGCGGTTGCGGAGGGCAGGGTAGATTTCCCTTATATTCCAGGCCTTCTCAGTTTCAGGGAGGGCCCGATCCTGCTCAAAGCGTTTGAAAGGCTCGCGATTCGTCCGGATGTCGTTCTTTTTGACGGCCAGGGGATAGCGCACCCGAGAGGGATCGGCCTTGCGTCGCACATGGGATTGTTTCTCAACCTGCCCTCTATCGGCTGTGCGAAGACAAAATTGTCTGGAAGTCACGCAGATGTGGGTGGGAAGGCCGGAGATTTCACCTGGTTGACGAACGGCGGCAGAGCTGTGGGGGCAGTGCTCCGGACAAAAAGCAAAGTAAAGCCGATCTTTGTCTCGCCGGGCCATAAAATCAGCCTGGAGAGGGCCGTGAGCGTTGCGTTTGCAAGCTGTGCTGGTTACAGACTCCCCGAGCCGACCCGCAGGGCGCACCTTGAGGTGAATAGAATCCGTATGGAAAATGAAAGGTCGGGAAGATGAGCCGATCGGATGCCCCGCAGAGGGAAGCAATCAGGATCTGTCGAGCAGCGATCTCACTTTCTTCAGCAATGACTCCGCCGTAAATGGCTTATATATGATTTCCGCTGATTCTTCGGGAAACATCTCCTTGAGTTTTCGACTCGAATGATCGGTCATTATGAGGACCCTGGTATCAGGTCTCGCTTCGCGGATCATGTTGTAAATTTCCTCCCCCGCCATGTCCGGCAGGAACAAATCAAGAATGACCATGGAGATTTCATCCAGCCTCTTCGAAATTACTTCCATCGCCTGTGCCCCGTCCTGGGCCAGCAGAGTCCAGTAGCCGTTGTACTCGAGAATATCCCTGAAAGCGCTTCTAACCATCTCATCATCATCGACAATCAGAATATATCCCTTTCTCTCTGTTATTTCCCTGAACTCTTTCAGCTCGATCATGTTTCTGCTTTCAATCGGAACAGTTTCAGAGAAGCCCTCATATGCATTCTGCAGTATGGTCTGGAAGAAATCCTCGAAGTCCCTGGTCGCCTGATGAAGAAAGGTTTTATCCTCGGAATACTCCTCGATTAGGAATACAAGGAGACGATGATGGTAAAGCCATATGGAATAAACGACGAAATTGATGGGAATCCGGTAGGAGTTTATCACCTGGCCCACTTTTCTTATGGCCCGATAGAAATTATCGAGGTTGCCCGCGACCAGGGTATCGATGAATTTGTCGATGTTAAGCAACTCGATCTTGTCAATGATCGCCTTCCCGAAGCCTCCGCTGTACTCAAGGAATGCTTTTCTCCATGACTCTTCAATGAACTTCAAATGCTTCCGGATTCGAGTCAGAACTGATTTGATATTGGCGATCTGTTTTTCCGAGAGCCTTATCCGGACGGTGGCCGGCGCGGGGCTGACCGGTATTCCTTCGATCTGCCGGATCAACTCGACCGGCTCGGCTATTTTCTCAAAAGGCGCGGATATCTGCCCTTCCTGCGTCAGATACTGAACAGGGTCCCTCAGGGATTTTATGTACGATTCGACCTCAACAGGTTTGCCGTCGATCAGTTTTTTCACGAGATCGACGCTGAGAATGGCCGCCAGGCGACCCGTCAGGAAATCAGGAGCGCTGTAATGAATGACGTATACGGGGTGCTTGTTTCGCTCTCTGGTCCACCCCGTGTAGGTACGATTCTCCTTGTCGGAAAGAAAAATCAACTCTAAAATCACATGCTCGATAACATGCGCGAAATTCGTTCCCTTTCGCATCTCGAGGGAAAAGCCGCCCGGCTTTCCGGACATGCACTTATGTTCTTTCAGGGTGGGAAGGACATTCAGGAGCGCGTCGTGAAATCCGGGAATCTGATCGGTGTGCGTGTATTTCCATTCTGTGAGGTCCAGCTCGATTTCGTAAACAGAGACTCTCGATTTTATGATTTCTGTAGGTTGAGCCATGGGTAGATTTTATTTGAAATAACCGCGGCATCCCTCGTTCAGTTGTCCTTATCGCAACATGGAACAGAGGTCTCCTGTTTACATGCCGGTTACAGGGCCTCTCCTTTTCTGATGGCCTCTGAGAGAACGCTCAAATAATCTTTGATGATCATCTGAACATCCTGGATGTTGTAAGCGGTGCTGCCCAGACGGTGCATGGTCTTCTGGACCATTTGATCACTCCAGCACGCCGGGTTGTTAAGCAGCGTGAGAAAGGCATCCCGCGTGGCGTCTACGATAATCTGCTCAAAAGATTCTGATACCTGGACTGGCATTCCTCTCACCTCCTTTTGTACTTTGTGGGTTTTTAAACACACAGAACGTGGGTTGCCGGCGGTATGAACCAAGTTATTCATTTTTGTGAGTAGGTTCCATTGCGGAAAGACTGATTTCGATAATCGAAATGTCTGATTTCTCCGTCAGGAAAAATATGAAGCTACAAAGGCGGGAACAATTTCAGTATGATTGCCGCAGTAAATTCAATTCCTGCTGAAATACATATCACAAATGAAACTTTCTGCGGTACTGCCGGTGTGCTGAGAATTGATATACAGCTCGACTCCCTGAATGGGTCCGGTGGGTTCTCCGTTGTTGATATCGGCGAAGAGCCTTTTATAATCCTCGTAGACGTTCCTTTTTTCCGGATGCCACTGATTCAGCTTATCAGCACTGTTTCTCAATACAATGTATCTCAATTTGCCCCCTCCTGACTGGCGGCTTCTTCCCATCCAGTTCTTCGGGGCCTCATTATCCCATACATAGCCGAGTATCGGCGTATTCAATTTTTTGGGCCAACCCGTCGCCGGGAAAGCGATGTATATCTGCACTGCCTGATCGTCCCTGTCGGCGTTTCTGACGTCTCCGTTCGTGGGAAGCCGCGTCACCGCCCAGTCCCAGATCAGGTAAGGATACTGCCGGATATCGACACTGAGGGCCTTCTTTATACCGAAAGATGAATGGTTATCACTGAAAAGATGCAGGCAGTAACTGTCGCCGGCTTTGTCCAGGCTGATGAAAGGAGTGCCGCATTTCTTATCCAGCTCCCATCCCGCGGGCAGACCTTTGTGCATTTTGGCGGAAGTAAATTTTGCAACGGGGATGATGTCCTGTGCGGCGGGCAGGACCTTTGCCAGCATCCATGTCACCAATAGCATTATTGGCAGATAAACCAGATATCTCGTTTTGCGTTTCATGTTTCCAGCTCACACCTTTTTATCCCTGTAAAGGGCCATGATTTCCGATTTCGTCAGGACGGCATCGACGCGATCCACATATTTTCTTATATTCTCGATACCGCCTTCTTCCCGATCGATGATGACGACGGCCCGCTCTACCGTGAAACCCACTTCCTTTGCCGCTTCCAGTGCCGTTATCGTCGAGGCCCCGGTCGTCGCGACATCGTCCAGAATCGCGACCTTTTCCCCCGGTCCGACATTGCCTTCGATCCGGTTTTTCGTCCCGTGTCCCTTGATGTCTTTCCTCACGATGAATGATTTGATCGGCCTTCCCTTTTGAAAGGAAATGAGAGCGAGCGCGTTCGCAATCGGATCGGCGCCCAGACTCAGTCCTCCCGCAGCCGTGACATCGGAGTCCTCCAGCATGTGAAAAAGAATATGGCCGATCAGGTTCATTCCCTCGGGGTCAAGTGTCGTTGGCTTGCAATCGAAATAATAGGGACTTGTGCGTCCCGAAGAGAGCGTAAACGGGTTTTCTTCGTTATATCTGAAGGACCGTTCAATGATAATTTCCGCAAGCCGCTTTTTCATTCCCGCAAAATCCGTCCACATCTTCTATAAGGACTCCCTTTTATTTTTTCCAAGCGTACTCAGAATCTGCACCGCCTCCACGCCGTCTTTCGCGTACTGCGCGCCTATGGACCGTGCGAAAGATTTTGTGACGACGGCTCCGCCGACAATGAACAAGCAGGTCAACCCTTCTTTTCTTCCCAGTTCCACAACTTCTTTCATCCGCGCCATGGTCGTCGTCATGAGCGCGGAAAGTCCGATGACGGCGGGATTCCTCAGTTTCGCCTGCTCTACGATCTTTTCGGCGGGGACGTCTTTGCCGAGATCAATTACGTCGTAACCGTGATTCTTCAGGATCAGGGACACGATATTTTTCCCGATGTCGTGGATGTCGCCTTCTACGGTCGCAAGAAGGACCGTTTCGCGGGTTTTCGGGAGATCATCCTGCGTCAGGCAGGGTTCTAGAAAATCAACTCCGCGCTTCATGGCTTCGGCGCTGGCAATCAACTGGGGAAGAAAATACGTTCTCTTCTCGAACAGCTCGCCTACCCGGGTAATCATCGGGATCATAACGGCATCCACCAGTTCAAAAGCGCTCACACCGCTTGCCATCGCAACCTGCAGGAAATCCGTTATCTCCTCCCGGTTCCCCTCCAGGATCGCACGCGCCACTTTTTCCATGGGCGTGATCGCCGCAGGAGCTTCATCTTGTTTGTGGGCCTGCGCCCCGGCACCTGAAAAACGGGCGATATAAGCCGCCGAATTCCTGTCCCTTCCCGACAGGACATCGACGGACGCCTTGATGTTCATCAACTCTTCGTGGGATGGGTTGGCGATAGCCATGTTCAGGCCCTTGGCCGCCGCCATTGCGAGGAATGCCGAGTTCATCCATTTCCTTTCCGGCATCCCGAATGAAACATTGGATATCCCCAGAACCGTCCTGGCCTTGAAACGGCTCGAGCACCATTCGATAGTGTCCAGAGTCTCCAGGGGTGCGTCCCCATGGGACGCCACGGCCATGACGAGACCATCAACCACGAGATCGTCTTTTGTGAATCCATACCTGCGCGCCTGGCGATAGACTCTCTTGATCACTTCTTTCCTGGCGTTTGCTGTCCGGGGGACTTCTCTTTCCGTCACCGGCAGCAGGATGAACATTGCACCGTATTTTGCCGCCACCGGCAGCAGCTTTTCGGTTTTGCCGCTCTCCGCCGAAATGGAATTTATCAGCGCCCGCCCCGGATAAAACCGCAGGGCCGCCTCGATGGCCTCTGGATTCGGAGAATCAATGACAAGGGGGAGATCCGTGACTGTGGAAAGAAAGCCGACCACTTTTGCCATGGTGCCGGCTTCATCGATGCCGTGCACTCCCACATTGACATCCAGCAGTTTCGCACCTTCCTTTTCCTGCTCTTTCGCCATATTCCGGATAAGGGAGAGCCTGCCCTCGTGCAAATCCTTCTCCAGAGCCCCCTGCAAAAGTTTCTTTCCCGTGGGATTGATGCGTTCTCCAATGATGATCAGCGGGTCGCGCTCTTCAAGGATGACCGATCTGCGGGCCGAACTGAGCGCGCAGATGGAATTCCGCAGAGGGCGGACGGGCTTTTCGTCGCCGATTTCAACTTTCAGCGCTTCAATGTGCCGGGGATTGGTGCCGCAACATCCGCCGATCAGGCCGACGCCGGCTGCCGTGAATTTCCTCCCGAAGTCGGCGAACTCCCTTGCGCTCATGTCAAAGACGGTCTTTTCATCAACGAGTCTGGGCAGCCCCGCGTTAGGCTTGGCGACCAGCGGAACCTTTGAATAAGGCTGCATGGCGACAATGAGCCTGAGCATTTCCTCCGGACCAGTGGAACAGTTGCAGCCGACGGCGTCTGCGCCGAGGCTCTGCAGCGTGATCAGGGCGGTCACTGGATCAGTTCCGTTCAACGTCCTGCCGTCCTTTTCATAGGTCATAGTGACCATGACGAAACGGTCCGTGACTTCCTTCACCGCAATCAGAGCGGCCCTGGCCTCCTGGATGTCAATCATGGTTTCAATGACAAAGAGATCCACGCCCCCTTCCAGCAGTCCTCTGGCCTGCTCCTTGAAAGCTTCAATGGCATGCTCGAATTCCAGAGCCCCGAAAGGCGCGACGAACTTGCCGGTCGGCCCGATATCGCCGGCGATAAGAGTCCGTCCGCCCGCGCTTTCTTTCGCGAGTCCGGCAAGCTCACGGTTGATCCGCCGGACATCCCGGCGGAGGCCGTATTCATCCAGCTTGAACGCGTTTGCCCCGAAGGTGCATGTAAGCACAATATCGGAACCAGCCGCAGCATAATCTGCATGCACGGCCCGGAGTACTTGCGGGTGCTCAAGGCACCACTTTTCAGGGCATACGCCCGCCGGCATCCCGCGCTTGTGAAGCTCCGTCCCGGTGGCACCGTCCAGGATAAGAACCCTGCGGTCCAGAATTTCATGGATTTTCGTACTTCTTTTCATTAATCGTCCATATCAGGCGTCCGAAGTCGGTTGAATCTTGTAAGCGGCATGGTTTGACACGCTCACCCCGACAATTAAATTCTTGTTTGCCTTTCGCCTGAGTTCTTAGTCTTTTGAAGGCAGATAAGCTGCATCTTCTATTCCGGCTATTGCCGTAACCGATTTTTCGGGAACGAGCATAAAGGCCTCCGTCATGCTTACCCCCAACCGATCAAGCGAGAGGAAATCATAAATCCACTTCTGATTCTCCAGCAGCAGGTCGCCGTAACCCGCGGAGAAGCGTCTTTTCGTAAGCCGTTTGCCTTCCCGGCTGAGTTCGTGGTTGACGTATTTCATGATCCAGTCGAGAGAGGCATCCACCATTTCACTCGCGACTGCATCCAGGACAACCCCGTGCGTCAGATTGTTTTTCTCGGCGTCCTCTCTGATCGCCTCCATTATTTCATGCCCGGCCGTGGCCCCCATCAGAAAGATTTCGCTTGAGTTTTTGAGCAGGGAGGAGACACTCTTACTCCGGATAACATGCCCCCCGGAGATTGTTGTTTCGGAATCCGTCCTTTTCAGGATCGGCACGCAGGATCCTGCACCCCTTAAAACGATCAGAGACAGGGCGTCTTCGATATCGCGCTCCAGTTCTTTCGCCTGAAGCGCGGTCAACTGTGTCGTTCCCTTTCGATAATTAAGGCGCTTGTATATCTTCTCTTTCGGAACAGAGACTATAATGGGATCGAAAAAAGAGAGCGGCTTCATTCCCGGTCTCCGAAAGTTGGATTTTCTCTCCCGTTAAGGCGGATTTTTATACCACCTTTGGCATTCAAACAAAAGTTTTTTCAGACGAATAAAGACTGAAAAGGGGGGGATCTGGATTGCACAACAGCAGAGGAAGGATGAGGAACTCTGAAAAAGCACGCAGTTCCGATACTTGCCCCGGCAAAAACTCTCTTTTCCAAGCCGGGCCAGGAGAGGTTTTGCCGGGGTATCCTGTTACCTGTTATTCGAGAGCAGTCCCGGTCATGCTCGTGGTTTTTCTCAGCCAAAATCCGCATCCGGTGATCGCCTCACCGCACTGCCCGTTTCCGTGCCGATCGGAATAATACGAGCTGATGCACTGGAGCTCTATTTCAGCTGAAGATGGGTGGGCCCCTTGTTTCTATTCTTCCGTACGGGTCTTCCGGGGCATACAGCACTCCCATGAGGGAAGGCCGCTGCTTTCGTTCCTCAATTTCATCATCATGTCGCCCTTGCTCACATCGGCTGCGATAAGCGCATAGGAACCTCTGAAAGTGGCCTTCGCTCCGCGCACTTCAACGTCGTCACCTGTATTAAATTTCAGTCGTTGATTATCCACAAACCATCTCGGGCCCAGAAATACAATCCAATTTTCTCCCTGAGCTGTTTTTACTCTCATCTGCTCGCCGTCTTTCACCCCCGGCATGTTTTCAATACGCGTCACCTTTCCTGTAATTGTCGTGATCGACACGCTGGTCAGAGGCTGTTGATCAACGGCCAGGGGCGTCCCCATTGTCCACTGACTGGTCTCATCCTGAGTCAGGGGAGTAGTCGCCTGGGAAAAAGCAGAATCAGAGAAGCACAGTGTCACCAGGAAAACCGACATCACCGCTACCACCAAACTTATTTTATTTTTCATACGAACCTCCTTAGTTGGATTTGACCCACCCAATTATCAGCTTATCGAAAAAAAGCCCGCTATTCGCCGGCCTGGAAACGCGTAGATCTCTGAAAAAAAGGCAAGAAATAAAGAATTGGATAAAAATTTATGAAGTGAAAATAAATATTTATAAGGAACAAAGCATAGTTATTTATATTATAATTTGTAGAAGGGGGCTATCAGGTTTTTCCTGATTTTATACTTCAAAGAACCTGATTTTTTTACCCGGACCGGCGGCTAAGTCTTCCTTGACTTCTCAGGCGTATTTATGCAAGCTACGGTCCTCAAAAGGCAGGTCAGATTTTTCAAAAGGCACGCAGCCTGATGGCGCAAATCCTGATGCTCGTCAGACATGGAGACACTGGAAAGCAATTTGCCGATCGCTACATCGGAAGCACCGATATTCCACTGGCCGAAAAAGGGCGCGAGCAGGCCGTATATCTGGCCGGACGGATACGGCGAGAAATGCCGGAGTCCTGTTTGTGCAGCCCACTGCGAAGGTGCATTCAAACGGCGAAGATCATTTCCCGCCCTCTCCGGATATCGCCCGAGATCGATCCGGACCTGCGGGAAATAGACTTCGGAAACTGGGAAGGGCTGACTTTCGAGGATATCGCCCGCAAGGATCCCGCCGGTGTGCACAGGTGGGCCCGATTCGATCCTGATTTCGCCTTCCCAGAGGGGGAAACCATTGGAGAATTCCTGTCCCGTACGCGGCGGGTTGCGGCTCGGCTTCGCCAGATGCCCGAAAAGACCGTCCTCGTCTCAACTCACGGGGGGGTTATCAGGATGCTGATCTGCCATTACTTGGGACTGTCCCCCCGCCATTATATTCTCTTCAGGGTCCTGCCCGGCTCCCTCGCGACGATCGAGCTCGCCGGCACGAAGGGAGTCCTTACCGGGCTCAACGAAACCGGGACCCCGGAGGACTTTCAAGCATGGGAAGAATAATCCTTGTTACGGGAGGAAGCAGAAGCGGCAAGAGCAGCTATGCCCAGAGGTATGCCGAAAGTCTCCCGGGTCCCAGGACTTATATTGCGACCTCTCCGGTCATTGATCCGGAGATGGAGGCCCGGATCCGGAAACACCGCTTGCTGCGTTCGGCCTCGAACTGGAAAACAGTGGAAGAAACCATTGATCTTGCCGCGGTTGTGGGCCGCTGCCGTAAAGAAAATGTCGTTCTGGTCGATTGCCTTACCCTGTGGATCAACAATATAATGCATGAGGCGCACAGGCTCGGCAGAGACCTCAAGGAAGAGGATATCGAACGGGAATCGGAAATCCTGGTGGATACCTGCCGGACGGTGCAGCCTGTCATCATCTTTGTCGCAAATGAGATCGGGATGGGAATTGTCCCCGATAACCCTGTTTCAAGACTCTTCCGTGATCTGGTCGGACGATGCAACCAGGTCGTCGCGGCGGCCGCCGATTCCGTAGTCCTCGTAGTCAGCGGCATTCCTCTGAAACTGAAAGGGAGTAAACTCATATGAAGCTTTTGGAAACGACTATTGCGGGCATCCGGCCGCCCGACGCCGCAGTGCGCGCGCAGGCCAGAAACAGGCTTGAGCAGTTGACAATGCCTTACTGGGCTCTCGGACGGTTGATGGACCTGGCTGAAGAACTGGCGGGCATGACGGGATCCGTCCGGCCTCCTGTAGAGCGGAAGACTGTAGTTACGATGGCGGCGGACCACGGTGTGGCGGAGGAAGGGGTCAGCAAATATCCGCGCGAAGTGACCCTGCAGATGATCTATAATTTTGTGAGCGGAGGCGCCGGTATCAATGCCCTGGCGCGACTTGCCGGCGCGCGGGTCGTCGTCGTGGATATGGGGGTCGCCGGCGACGTGGCCGGCCTCGTGAATGAAGGTAAGATCATTGGAAAAAGCATCGGGCTGGGGACGAAAAACATGGCGGCCGGCCCC